>Ga0105245_10000312_pt1 | contig 46482 bp, 36 predicted proteins | sample KBSM54metaG_FD_81523 | JGI IMG/M metagenome (GOLD analysis project Ga0105245, IMG submission 81523) | Miscanthus rhizosphere microbial communities from Kellogg Biological Station, Michigan, USA - KBS M5-4 metaG | ecosystem: Host-associated > Plants > Roots > Rhizosphere > Soil | place...
GCGTAATTCTGTACCTGGCCGTCCCGGAAGACCTTCTGGTGGATCGCCCGGGCCCTCTCCGGATCGGTGAAGTAGATTGAAAAATCCGTGCCGATCAGTTCTTTCCGGGAACGCCCGGTGGCTTTTTCGGTGGCGAGGTTGACATCGGTGATCTTCCCATCCGGGGCGATCGTCACCAGCGGGTCCAGACTGGCTTCAATGAGGCTCCGGTTGTAGGCGTTGGCGCGCCGCGACTCCTCCTGCGCCCGCTTACGTTCAGTGATGTCCTGCGCGACCAGGCAGATTCCTTGGGCCGTATCGATCACCACGGGGTTTAACGACAACAGGGTCCACACAGGATTGCCGTCCGCGGAGAGCAGTGGAAACTCCTCGCGGCAACTGCGGGTAACCGCCCGCGAAAGCAACGACCTCAGCCGCTGCCGATGGTCCCCGGCGACGAACTCCTCGAAGTGCGTTCCGATCACCTGTTCCAGAGGCTTATGGACCATCTCGGCCAGACGGTTATTGCAGTATGTGATCACGCCGCCGGAAAACAGCGTAGCCGCGCCCTCATTCATCGCCTCGACGAAAATCCGATAAGGCTGTTCGGCGCCCTTGAGCGCGAAGACTTGATCCCCGTGGGGGCCCGACACCACCACCGCATCCACTTGGCCGGTTCGAATTGCGCGCAGAGTCTCTTCGGCTTCGTCCAGACGCCGCCGCAATTCCCGTATTTCGAGGGAGACGTCGGGCGAGACGCCGGCAGGAGGCGCGTGGTCAGTTTGCGCCATTGTCGTTACGGCTCCTCCGCCCGCACCTCGAAACCGAATAGCTTGTTCTCCAGCCCCTCCATATCGCCTATGAAGCGCTGCAGCGGCGGGGGCAGCAACTTGACCAGTGTGGGTGTCGCCACGACCTGCTCGCCCCGAGCCAGGTTCGGTTGCTGGAAAATGTCAATCACTTCCAAATCGATTTGTTCCTTGAGATGCTCTTCGCAAAGCCTTCTCAGCTTGGCGATGGCGCGCGTGGAGGCGGGCGTGGCTCCAGTCACATACAGTCGCAATACAAATTTGGGCCTGTCCCGCTTCTGCGAAGCTTGCTGGTAGTGTTCCGTCACATCCCCGGGAATCTTTTGCGGCATCACACGCTCCTCGGACGCAGGTCCAGGCCGACCAGAACCCGCTCGGTGTTCGACAGGTCGCCGATGATCTTTCTAACGGGCTCGGGCAACCTCCGCACCAGCGTGGGAATGGCCAGGATCTGGTCTCCGCTTGACAATTGCGGATTCTTCAGCAGGTCGATCACCTGGATGCGGTACTTCCCTTCCAGGTGTTTCTCGCAGATGTGCTTGAGATTGTCGAAGGCTACCAGGCAGTTGGTTGTCTCGCCGGCCACATACAGGCGCAGATCCCAGAAGTCCGGATTCATCGTCTTAGGCGCCGGATTTGCCGTAGTGGTAGGTTCGGGCATTATACCGACCTCGCGCTCGGGAGTTCCAGATCTGAGGAGCATGCGCCTTCATGGTTATCGGCCATCGGTTCCTCCTGCAACGGTTGCGCTGTCGCTATCGGCCATCCTGCTGCGGGAGAGATCGGCCCGTCCGCGGGTGATCCCCTTCTGGCGCGCAGCCGCAGCGGCAGCGAGCTGCGTCAACTCGCGATCTTCCGATTTCAGCGCGGCCCGCAGCGACTCTATCTGGGCGGCTGTTTCCGCCCGCCTGCGCTCGATCTCCGCGCGCTTAACTGCCATCTCTTGCTGATGCGCCTCTTCTTCGGCCCGCTCGCGCTCTTCCTGGGCCAGCCGCGCTGCGCCTGTCAGGACCTTTCCCGAACCGGTGTAAACATCCAGAAGCTGGATGCCTTTGCCGGAGAGCACGAACTCCCTCACCTGGTTCGAGTGACTCATCCCGCGCGATTTGAGAATGTACAGGCCGCGGTTGCGTTCGCCTTCGCTTTCGAGGTTGCGCACCAGCAGCCAAGTATCCATCAGGGAAGAAATGCCCACCTCGGACTGTTCAGGCGAATCCCCGCCGGCTGTCAGGCTGGTGTAGAGCGCGGTGACGCCCCGTCCTTTTAGTAAATCGGTCAGCCGCGCGAGCGCCGATTTCACTTCAGGCGCATCTCCCACGGCCAGCAGGCTGGTAACCGGATCCACGATCACCGCCGACGGCTGGAAGGCGTGCACGAGCCCTTCGATCCGCGCCAGGTGCGATTCGAGCCCCTCGTTCGACGGCCGGGTCGCCTGGTATTGCAGGAGCCCTTTCTTCACAAACGGCTCCAGGCTGAATCCTATGGATTGCATGTTGCGCATGATCTGGCTGGGCGACTCCTCGAAAGCCAGATAGAGGCACTTTTCGCCGCGCTGGCAGGCAGCGTGTACGAAGGCCGCGGCCAGGCTGGTTTTCCCCGACCCGGCAGCGCCCGAAATCAAAACGCTGCTGCCCAGATAGTAGCCCTGACTGCCGAGCATGCTGTCCAGCCGCGGCACGCCGGTCGAAACACGTTTGGTGGAGGCCTGATACTCGAGGCCCATCGAGGTGATCGGCAGAACACTGATGCCGGTCTTCCCGACCAGGAAGGGATATTCGTTCGTGCCGTGCGCGGAACCGCGGTACTTCACCACGCGCAGTCGGCGCGTGCAGAGTTGATCGAGCACGCGATTATCGAGAACGATGACACAGTCCGCCACGTATTCTTCCAGGCCATAGCGGGTCATGGTGCCGTCGCCGCGTTCGCCAGTGATGATCGCCGTGACGCCTTTTTCCTTCAGCCAGCCAAACAGACGGCGCAATTCGGAGCGCACGATGGCATGGTTGGAGAGGCCGGAGAAGAGCACCTCTACCGTGTCCAGAACCAAGCGCTTGGCTCCAATGGAATCGATGGCCGCCCCCAGCCTGACAAACAGTCCGCCCAGGTCGTAGTCGCCGGTTTCCTGGATCTCGCTCCGTTCGACCCGCACCGAGTCAATGCGCAGCTTGTTTTCGCGTACCAGACGCGGGAGATCCATGCCCAGCGAGGTGACGTTGGCTCCAAGTTCGCTTTCGGATTCCTCGAAAGCCATGAGAACGCCCGGTTCTTCGTAATCGACGGCGCCGTGCACCAGAAATTCGATGCCCAGCAGAGTCTTGCCGCAGCCTGCGCCGCCGCACACCAGCGTGGGACGGCCTTGGGGCAGGCCGCCTTGAGTGATTTCATCCAAGCCACGAATGCCCGTCGGGCATTTGGCCAAGGCTGTCTTGACTGCACCAGGCGACGCTGGCGCTGCAAGCTCTATGTTCCGGCCGCTCTTCACAATGTCCTCCGTCGAAATCCCCGGCGGAGCGCCGGAGGTTCGGCGTGGTTCGTCGCTCCTGCTCTTAAGGAGTGGCCTCAGTGTGTCATAAGGGATTTCGTGCCACCGATAAGATCACACTGAGAGGACTAGTCCCGGTTTAACTGGGGTAGCACCGTCCAGCCGTGCGCCGTGACCCGCCAAGCCTGAATATAGAGGTTGACTCCCAATGCGACTCTGGTCTCTTCATCCTTCGTTGTTGGACCGAGCAGGACTGGTCGCCGTATGGCGCGAGGCGCTTCTGGCCCAGAAGGTTCTGACCGGTGCGACCAAGGGTTACCGCCACCATCCACAACTCGATCGATTTCGACAGTCGGGCCATCCCATCCGGGCCATCGCAACCTACCTTTGGAACGTGTCCGACGAAGCGAAAGAACGCGGCTACTTTTTTGATGTTTCGAAAATTGTCATGCGACGCGGCAGAGTCGCCATCCCGGTCACCAAGGGACAGCTAGCGTATGAACTCCTGCACCTTAAACAGAAACTTCGTCAACGTGACCCAAAGCGATTGCAACTCCTCAGTGAACGCAAGCCCGTCAGGATCAATCCGACATTTAAAGCGGTGGATGGGCCTATAGCATCTTGGGAACGAGTCCCGCCGGGCGCTGTGCATGGACGCGGGCAGAAGCGAGTCTCTCCTGCCCCGTGACTCGAAATGCGCAGCCCCGCGGCCTACTTTGTAGCCTTGCCGTCGACCATGAAGACCATCAACTGCGGCTTGGCCGGCGGGGGCGGCGGCGGAGCGTTGGGATTGGGCGGAGGTCCAGCCGGGCCACCGCGGCCGCCACCTGCGAATTGCCCCGTGCCGCCGTTGAGCGCGATATACTGCTTGCCGTCCAGCATGTAGGTAATGGGAGGTCCCATCCCGTTACGCGCGGGCGTGTCGATATCCAAGAGCTTCTCACCCGTATCCGCGGTGTAGGCGCGGAGCTTGCCGGTGTTTAACACCTGAATGACCAGGTTGCCGGCTGTAGTCACGGTGCCACCGCCGATGCCTCCGCCGCCTTCAGCATGCCAGCGCTCTTTCTGGGTCACCGGGTCGTAGGCGACCAGGGAGCCGCCCGTGGTCTCCGGCCCAATCTTGGGCATATCGGGGCGCTGCACTACCTTGGGCGGGGCCGCAGCAGGAGGCGCGGCAGCGGCAGCCGCGCGAGCGGCAATCACTTCCGGACTATCCGTAGCCGCGGCTCCTCCGCGTCCCGCACCGGCGCCAGCACCACCGCCGCCTCCTCCACGTCCGCCCATCTGTACGCCCATATTCGTCCGGGTGGGATCGTAGTTGAAGGTGGTGGACACCGAATAGGTGCCGGAACTGCTCGAGGACGTCGGAATGTACACCAAGCCCGTATTCGGGTTGAAAGACATCGGCGACCAGTTGTGCGCCCCGCCGGCGCCAGGCATCACCGTGACAGACTCTTTTTCGGTGTAATAGGCTTCCTTATTGACGATGGGGCGGCCGGTCTCTTCGTCCAGGCCCTTGGCCCAGTTGACTTGCGCGTACGGCTGCCCGGAGATGAATTTGCCGCTGACGCGGTCAATCACGTAGTAGAAGCCATCCTTGTTGGCCTGCATGAGGACCTTGCGCTGTTGCCCGCGGATGGTCATGTCGGCCAGGATCAGCTGCTGCACGCTATCGTAATCCCACTCGTCGCCGGGGACCATCTGGAAGTGCCACTTGTACTCGCCCGTGGTAGCGTTCAGGGCCAGCACCGAGGCCGCATATAAGTTGTCCTTACCCGGACCGCCGCGCAGATCCTCGGGCCATGGACCGGCATTGCCGGTACCGAAGTAGATCAGGTTTGTATCGGGGTCGTAGGCGATCGAATCCCACACGCTTCCGCCCACGCCGTTGTACTTCTTCAGCGCGTCAGCATCCCAAGTTGCGGCAGCTCTGCGCATAGCTTCGTTCTCGAAAGGCTTGGAAGGATCGCCAGGCACGGTATAGAATCTCCAGGCGAATCTCCCCGTCTCGGCGTCGAAGCCGGCGATAAAGCCGCGCACGGGATACTCCGCACCGGCCGCGCCGATGATCACCTTTCCGTTGGCGATGCGCGGAGCCATGGTGAGCGTGTAGTTGTCCTGGGTATAGGACACGCGCGCTTCCCATACCGGCTTGCCCGTGATCGCATCCAGCGCTTCCAATCGTCCGTCGAGGATCGGCGCGATGATCTTGCCGTTGTACAGTGCGAGGCCGCGATGCACGATGCCGCAGCAGGCCTTGGAGCGAACCTTATCCTGATTCACCTCCGGATCCCAATGCCACTTCTCTTTGCCGGTGCGCGCATCGACGGCGTATACGATGCTCCAGTTGGTGAGGCTGTAGATGGTGCCGTTCCAGAACAAAGGCGTGGCTTCCTGGTTGCCGCCGCCGCCGAACGAAATCTCGTAGCTCCACGCCAAGCCGACCCGGCTCACATTGGTGGCATCGATCTGTTTCAGCGGACTGTACCTCGTCTCGCCCGGCGTCAACCCGTAGGTAAGCCACTCGTCGCCCGACTTGCCGGCGCTCTTCAACGCAGCATCGTCCACCTTGCGCGGCTGCTGCCCCATCAGAGACATCGTCAGGGATAAAGAAATGCCAACAGCAAGGATCGCCGCGGCGCTGGTCAGAGTTTTCATATATGCTTCCTCGGCCTGCGTACGAACGCAAGGCTCAAATTCAAATAAAGAAGACTAGCCCCATCATTGTGCCACGGCGTAAGGGGGGTGCTCGCCGGACGGGAACGGCATGTGAGTGAATCAGCTCACGTTCTCCGGTACCACCAGGTCGGTGCACATGAGGCGTAAAACCTGAGCCGCATCAAGCGGCAGCCCGGCAATCCTGGCATTGAGGCCGGCACCCAGGACCTCCGTAAGCAGGTCCTTCTTGAGGGCCATCCATCCGCTTGGCGTTCCGGAGCTGACTTCGTAACTGACAAGAAAGTGCCCTTCCCGCCGGCCTGCCAAGAGTTGCGCCGGATCATATGGCTCAGGCTTGTGCGCCGCCACAATCTGTTTGTCCGAGGAGCAGAAGTACCGGGCCGGCAGTTCCGGAATCTCGGACGCCTTCGAATTCGGCTCAGGGTCGTCGATATACAGGCGCCCGGTTCTGGTACCGTCGGACCCCTTGCGGGCTAGCTCGTGCTCGATGCGGCCGTAAACATCGTGGGCGAACTGTTGCGGGTAGTCGTACAACCGTTGCACTTCGCGGTCGATGTGAGGCAATTTCCGCCAGCCGTTCACCCAGGCGAGCTTCGCCGCGCTGGTATCCGTATCGCAAAAGACGTCATCCAGAAATACATCCTCCAGGCTGAATCGCGTTTCGGCATCGTGCTGCAAGGCTTTGAGCGCCATGTGCTCGATGAGATGGGATGGCAACCCGAATATAACTCCGTATGGAGAGCAGCCGCCGTCAACCGGCCTGAAACGCGGGAAATCGTCACGCAGCAACCGCGTGCGCAATCGGTTCATCAATGCGCCGTACTCTTTTAGCAGCCGCACATGCCGCTGTCCTAAGGGCGAATAAGCGACATGGCCCGCCTTATCCCTGACGATGAAGACGTGCTCGATCATGCTGTAAGCGCTCAACAGATCGACGCGATTCAGAAACAGCTCAGGATCGGCAGATATGCCCTGAAAGATGGCTCCCGCCATGTCGAGCCGCATTCGCTCATCGCCGCGCTGCAATGCGCGGTCATAGGCCTTAAGCAGCCCCACCAGGCCTTGAACCAGCAGTGCGAAATCGAGCGCATTGGAGGCGCGCGTGCGAAGAACGACACTATGCTCGTTGATAGACACGCCAGGCATGCCTTCCCCGTTCCTGTTGTCACGCGTGCAGTAGTAACGAATCTGCGAGGTCAGATGCCCGCCCAGCATGCGAACATGGGCCTTCTGGATTTCGAGCACGTCCGCTTCCGGAAGCGTCTCTATGACCTGCTGGGCGACCTCGAGATAGGGCGCCAACTCATCGGTAATGAGGCTCTGCGCCAATGGAATCAGCCAGCGCGCATCGCGCACGATCACGGGCTGACCGGCTGGTGAGCTTCTCCACAGCTCATTGAGCACGCCTTGAATTTCCGCGAGCCGCCCGCCGGCCTTTTCCTGTGTAAAGCTGCCCTGGCCCTCATCCCATAGGCGCATGCTCAGGAACTGGAGCCACCGGAGTACATACAGGTTGAACAGTGTGTGCGCATAGTGGATGCGACCGTTGCGACCCGGCCATCGCGTCTGCTGCCAGCAATAAAAGGCGCGAATCATCATTTCCGCCGGATGGATCAGATCGTTAGAAAGACCGTGAACCTGACGAGGTTTGAATCCCGCGGCCCAATGCGCTTCTTCCAGTTGGACCCTGAGCTCAGTTTGGACACGAGTCTGGCTGCCGGTGACTGGAGTGCATGCAAAGAAGCAATCCTCGAAATGGCGGGATAAAAGAGACTGGTCCTGCAGGTATTGGATGGGCTTTCGCTGGGCGTTCAGAACCGACTCTATGCTCTCGACGATTTCTTCGCGATGCGTCAGAAACAGTCGTAGCAACTCGACGTTTTCCTGAAACGGCACCGGACCAAACGGCTTCCCCGTCACGTTGCGCCCCAACGATGAATCTGCACGCATTGCCCGCGCCGAAAATTTATCGCGTCCCTATAACCATCGCCGCACTCTCGCTTGATAAGCGACAAACTCGCGTGCAAATAGGGAGGTGAGCGCCTGTTCTTCGGGTACGATCTGGAAACGGTTGATATAGACGACGAATGCAGGCAGAAACAGGAGGGCAAGCCAATTCGATAAAAAGATTGCCCAGGCGGTCAACACCAACAGAAGACCCAGGTACATCGGGTTGCGGGTGATCTTGTAAATCCCCCAGCTTACTAACGATGAAGAGGCTTCCGGCTTGGTGGGATTGAGCGTGGTTCGGGCGCGGCGGAATGCCACGACGCCCGAAATCGCAACGATGAGACCGCAGGCAGCGAGACCAACCGCAAATAGATTGCCCGTGGGAAAGACGAAAGCGAAGCCCGGTGAGGACCGCGATGCCAGCGACATCAGTACGGCGGCCACCAAAGCCACGGCGGGCGGCGGAATCTTCAATTCAAGAACGCGCATGACACTCCCTTTGGATGACTTGCATCCGGGCTCACTGTGATCCTGGTGCCGCTACGGCCGGAGGTCCAGAGTAACGTTTCCGGCGGAACCCTTGTAAATGAGCTCGATCGAGCGGATGCCCTGGGTCCCACCTGAGTATTGGAAAAAGATCAGCCCTGCAACAGGAACAGTGCGGTCGCCTTCCGGTAACGAGGCTTTTTGAATGCGCTGCTGCATCGCCCGTTGCACCTCGATCGGGATGTGCACCGGCGCGGGTGGGTCTTTGTCCTGACCACCCCCTCCCCCCGTGCTGACGTTGGTCTTCGACTTCGACGAGGACGGGGCAGCGGGCGGTTCCCAATCGGGATCCTTCAGCGAATTGATCACCATCCCGTAAGGCTGGCCCGGCAAAGCCGTCTTCTTCCCGTTAATGCGGAGTGAGAAGTCTCCCAGGAATAACTTAATGTGGCCCTCTGGTGGACCGAACATCGCCGTTTCGACGACAACATAGTTTTCCGTCGAGAGATTCCCTTGCAGTGTGGGGACCACGTGGCCAACGAACTCAGCGGCAATGGTCACACCGCCTGCTTGTGCTTGTGCCTGATAATCCGCCGGCGTGGCCCTGGGCGGCAAACCGCGGATTTCCTTCGTTTGGGTTTCTGGTCCTTGAGCGCAGAGGCACAAGGCAGTGACAAAAAGGCCCGTGAAGATGGCTTGCATAATTGGTCACAAGGTAGCATATTCGAACTCCGATCTAGGGCTGGCTCGTCGCATACAACGTGGAAAAGGGGCCGGGCCGCACTCTTGCAACGTCAGCGGTTTCGCAAACTAACGCGGGGAATACGGACTCAGGCAGCGGTCGTGCCATTTTCTTTGGGCGCTGGCGTGACGCTGTGGAACCAGAGTTCCTTAATGGAACGGATCGCGGCGAAATACTTGTCCTTGTCGGCTGGCTTGACGATGTACGCAGCCACATTGAGTTTGTAAGCTCGAGATTGGTGGTCTTGGCGGTCGCTTCCACTCATGACGATCACAGGAATACCACTGAGTCTTGGATCGGACTTGATGGCCTCCAATACTTCAAAGCCATCACCTTTAGGCAAGCTGAGGTCAAGAATAACCAAATCCGGTAGCGGAGCATCTGCCTCTTTGCCGGTACGAGCCAAGTAGGCCATGGCTTCCTCACCATCCTCGGCCAGGCTAATGTGGGCATCCACCAAAGCGTCCCGGAATGCGGCAGTAGTCAGACCGACGTCCGCTTCGTTGTCCTCAACCAGTAAAATGTCGAACCGCCGGGTAGGCAGTGGAGGCACAGTAACCTTATCCTCCTCCGATTGCTGCTTTAGGTGTGAGTCCACGAAAAGCATTAACGTTTCCAATAATTCTAGCGGCCGACAGGCCAAGTTATCGAGTACGCCGGTTTTACGCTACCTCCTGGCCGGCGTCATCGGGCGCGATCGCGCTTTGACAGCGGCCAAATCGGTTTCAAGGCCCTCCTGAAGATATTCGGACTGTACTTAGGAGACTTATGGGCCATCTTTTTCCCAGGCTCCGCCTGTTGGCTCGAGGCCGTTTCGGGTGGTTCGACCTTGGCCTTTGCGAAGCGATCGGGAGACTCCAAGTCTGCGGCGGCCACCGCTTTCGCCGGCGAGCGCAGCCGGTTGAATGCAAACATGCCGGCCGTGGTGAGGACCAGACACACAAATACGGCGGTAACCCAAAATGCCAAGGACCGTCCCACCCAAGGCCCAGCCTGTGGCTGATGGATCCTCACCGGGTTTTGAACGCTGGACATGGCGTCATGAAATTCCGTGGCGTTTTGGAAGCGTAGATCCGGGTCTTTTTCAAGAGCGCGCAAGAGCGCTGCACTGAGAGTATGCGGCAGAGTCGGATCAACCTCCGTGGGCGGCACGGGCGGCTTCCCCACCTGATCCGCCATGATTGCGAAGGCGCTCTCGCCGTCGAAGGGCTTCTTGCCTGAAGCCAGCTCGTACAGGACTGCGCCCAGGGAATAGATATCGCTGCGAGCGTCGGAAGCGGATCCTCGCACTTGCTCGGGTGACATGTAGCACAGCGAACCGAGCGGCGCGCCAGTTTGGGAGAGCCGCACGTCCGCTGGCCCTTTCGCCAATCCGAAGTCGGTCAGCTTCAGGACACCAGTGGGGGTGACCATCATGTTGCCGGGCGAAACGTCGCGGTGAATCACCCCATGGGCATGTGCATAGCCCAAGGCTGAAAGGGCCTGCCCAGCATAGTCCAGAGTCGCCGCCAGCGGCACTCTCCCGGATTCCAGCACGCGACGCAAGGAGACGCCCTCGATCAATTCCATCACGAGGATCAAATCCTCGCCGGCCCAGAACGCATTGTGTACGGCAGCGATGTTGGGATGGTCCAGGCTGGCCTGAAGTTGGATTTCGCGCAGGGAACGCTCCGCTTGCTGTGGCGCGTCGGGCCGGCTTCCCGCCAGCACCTTCATCGCTTCCACCCGGCGGGTGAGGACATGTTCCACTTTAAGGACTCGACCCATGCCGCCGCGGCCGAGCTCTTCCAGGACCCGGTAGTCGCCGACGGTCTCACCGATCGAAAAGTTCATGGGCTCCGTTTCAGCTCGTTAGAAACGTTGCAGGACCGCGATGAAGGTTAACATCACGACGAGAACGGCAACGCAGCCGGCCAGTAAGAGACCTCGCGAACTCCAAGTGCCGGTCCGTTCTGACGGCAGAAGTTTGCCGGGGGGAGGGGCCGAAGTGCTCACCGCATGGGCCGGAGCCGCGACAGCGCCCGAACGTCCACTCCGTGCCGGATCGAGGCGTTGGCGAAACTCTTCCGCGGTTTGAAAACGCGCGGATGGATCCTTGGCCATGGCCGTCAAAACGATCTCACTCAGTTCCGCCGGCACATCCGGATTGATGATGCTAGGAGCCTGAGGAAGCTCGTTCATGTGCGCCAACATCAACTCAAACTGGCTCTTTCGATGAAACGGCCGCCGTCCGGTCAGCGCTTCATACAAGACCACGCCCGCCGAATAGATATCCGTGCGCCCATCCAGTTTGGCAGAGCCCTTAATCTGTTCGGGCGAGATGTAGTTCAACGAACCCATCACTGTTCCCGGCTGCGTCAACTGATTATCCTGAGCACCTTTGGCCAGGCCGAATCCGGTGAGTTTGACGCTGCCATCGGAGGTCAGAATGATGTTGTAAGGGGTAATGTCTCTGTGCACAATGCCCAGGCCGTGGGCATACGCGAGCGCCGACAGCACTTGCCTCAGGAAACTGAGAGCCTCCACCACGGGCAATGGACCCAATTCCCTGCGAGCTGCCAGCGTGGTTCCCTCCACCAACTCGGTGGTCATGATGAGCTTTCCGTCGAGCTGGGTGGCGTGATAGAACGTCACGATGTTGGGATGGCTCATCCGAGCGTGGATCTGGGCTTCTCTCAGGAACCGGGTCGATGCGTTCTGGTCCTCTTGAAGTGCGTCTGGCAAGACCCGCAGAATTTCAAAACGCTGGAGGATCACATTGCGGACCCTATAGGTCACGCCCTCTTTGGAGTTCCCTAGGAAATCTAGAATTTCGTAGTCCCCAACTCGTTGTCCTGGGTGTATCGACATGCCGTTAAGCCTCCGGCCGTGAGCGGACGCACTCCCATCGTACGGCTCAGCCGGAGATAGGTCGATCAGTCGTCGGCCTTAGTTCTCCTAAGGGTTATTGCTGTCACTTTGTCTTGTGAGTTACCTTAGCCGCAGCCGAAGTGCTATGAAAGGACTGCGGCGGGGCTAAAACCGGCAGGAAATCTCCAAGTATCCAAAGCGTGCATCTTTACCGTTCGGGTAAATGTGTTCCATCGCCGCCAGGCCCTGAGCGTATCCCAAGTAAGCATTTACCGCGATGTTTCGGTTGACGAGAACTTCGGCGCTGGTGTCGTACAGGTTGGCGAGCGATCGGCGTCCCGAGGTAGAGCGCCCCGCGTACCCGAATGTCCATGGCTGAAAAGCGCCGCCGCCGCTATACCAGAGATCGTTCGAATTGCTTAAACGCAAGGAATGAAACTCACTCGAAACCGTGAGTTTGGAATGTGGGCGCACCATCAGAGTCCCGAATGCGTCCGTGCTGTTCATCATGTTGAAGAAAGGCATGCGAGCGTACGGTCGCGGCGTCGGAAGCACTTGGAAAAACGTGCCGTGGGTATTGTCATTCGGATTGCTGTCGCCTGAGTTCCAGTTGTAACCGCCGCGAATCCATGGCTTAAGCTTCGGCAGCAGCTTAAGTTGGAAGCCAGCTTCTATGTCGAGCGAGGCGGCGCGTTGGCGCTGCACGCCCCAGCGGCCGGTTTGCGCGGCACCCCACAGCAGCACGTCGATAGTCCCGGCTCGTGTGTCGAATGCCTGCGCCGTGTGCCCGCCGAACGTATCGATCCGGATATTGTCGAAGTCGCGACTGCGAATCGTCGCGGCTCGGTTGTCCGTTTTCACGATGTGCCGAAAGTCGTCGTACTCGAAGGCGAACAATCGGCTGTCAGAAGAATGCCGGCCCCTGGTTGAATCGTGTGTATAGGATGCGTATCCGAGGCCCACGCGATTCCAGCCCCATCCGTCCACTTGAAACACACCGCGTGTCGGCACCGCGGCCACAAACGTGAAATTATCAGACGGCTTCGCGTAGGAATAGCGAACACCGTCAAAGCTACGCCCGACGTCGGACCAACCGAAATCGCCGATCAGTCTCTGGTTGATCCGGTCGCGCTTCAGTGCGCTTAGCGTTGCGTTCTTCGGCGCCGTTTCGCTGCCATCCAGGAAGGTGAATCGTCCGATCTGAAGCGTGTGCGCCTTGTCCCCGCCCAAGCCGTTCCATCGAACGAAGAGCTGTTTCGGGAACAACATCGCCGCGTTCTGGCTACCGGTGTTGGCCGACGCGTAGTTTGAACCGAGCCCGAGTGCTCCCTGCTGGGGGCCCGTACCGATGGCGTTCGTCGGAAGCCCCGCCAGGAAAGGAACGGCGAACTCCGCGGCCCAGTCCCACGAATCGTGATTCTGCGAGAACTTCAGGCGAAGTATGTTGCCGGAATAGACGTAGTTGTTGTTCCCGGAAATGGGTTGAAACCAATCCCAGTCATACATGCGGGACCGAAGGCTTCCGGAGAAAGCCACGTCGCCGATCTTCGTACCCTGTCCACAGACAGCCGCGGCCGAGACGGCGAATAGAATCGCGCATTGTGAGAATCTCATTTAGTTCCTTTCGACTGTATGCAAGGCGCGAGCAGACGCAGCTCGGGCAGCTGTTTTTTCTGATCACATGATTTGCGGCTAACTACCCGGCCTTCGAGACCGTCACCACGATCTGACCTTTTTCGTCCACGCGGACGGGAAAGGTTTTGATGCCGCAATCACCCATAAGCACGTCGCCCGTGGCCAGATCGAATTTCCAAGCATGCAGAGGACATACGAGCGTTGTTCCGCCGATCAGGCCGTCCGCCAGGGGGCCGCCTCGATGCGGACACTCGGCCTGCACCGCGAAGACGCCGCCGTTCCTGCCACAAAAAACCGCAATCCGTTCACCCTCCGCCAGGTAGCTGCGACCCTCACCCGGAGGAATCGACGCGAGCGGGCCGATCGTAAAGTCCATCGTGTTCTCAATCACGAAATCACTGGAAGCAGGGTCGCGAACTGATGGGACGGCGCCGACCGGACCATTTCCTTCCAGGGATCCTTGTAGGCGGCCTTTGACTGGCCGATTTCACGATCCAGCCGCTCGGCGATGCCTTCGCTATCATCGACGACTACCGCCCGGATTCGGGCGAGCCCGATTCTCTCCACAAAACCGTGTGTGCGCTCCAGATACTTTGCGTTCTCGCGATAGTACTGGACGAACCGGCCCATGTATTTAAGGACATCCTGGTGGCTATCGACGACCACGAGAATGTCGCCCTTGCGAACCGAAGAACCCGCCGCACCCCCGATATAGATTTCCCATTTGCCGCCCTCGACGGCGACGGCGCCCAGATCCTTTACCATCGCCTCAGAGCAATTGCGCGGACATCCCGCCGTGGCCAGCTTTATCTTATGCGGTGTATCGAAACCTTGAAACAGATTCTCGATCTTCATCGCCAGAGTGATGCTGTCTCCCACGCCAAAGCGGCAAAACTCGGTGCCCACACAACTCTTACAGGTGCGATAGCTCTTGCCGTAGGCGTAGCCTGATGGCATGTCGAGATCGCGCCAGACTTTCGGCAGATCGTCCTTTTTCAGGCCGAGAAGGTCGATACGCTGTCCTCCCGTTAACTTGACCAGGGGCACGTTGTACTTATCGACCACATCGGCGATGCGGCGCAACTGCAGGGAGCTGGTGATACCCCCGGGAATCTGCGGCACCACCGAGAACGTCCCATCCCTTTGAATGTTGGCGTGAACGCGTTCATTGATGAAGCGGGCGTCGGGCTCGTCTTCATACTCGGAGTGCCAGAGGGTCTTCAGTAAAGAAGCCAACCCAGGCTTGCTGGCGGCGTCTTCCTTGCCACCGGCGAGATAATCGAAGACCGAGGAAACCGACTTCAGATTGTAATCCTGGATCGCGCGGATCAGTTCCGGCTTGGTGAGTGGAACTCCAGGAACGTAGTAGTGTACCGAAGGATCTTCTTCAGCCTGCCCGCCACATGCCCATTCCACAATTTCGCGGACCATCGTTTTGCATGAACCGCAGCCCATGCCCGCACGAGTCGAGTCCATTACAGCTTTAGCGCTACGCTTACCGTTGTTCACACACGCGATCAGCGCGCTCTTGCTGACGCCGTTACAGTTGCAGATCTGCGTCTCTGGACTCATCTCCTCGAACGTGACCTGCTTCGGCGGATCGCCGATATCGAACAGCAACTGCAACCGCTCCTCCGGAAGCGGCGTGTTCCGGTCGAAAGCCTGCATGAGGTAAGCGGCCTTGCTGATATCGCCCAGCAAGATGCCCCCAACCAGGCGGCCCTCGCGAATGATCAACTTCTTATACGTGCCTTTCTTCGGCTCAGAAAACTGCACAACCTCGTCTTCGGGATACTCGGGATCGACAAGGCCCATGGAGGCGACCTCGACGCCCATCACTTTAAGCTTGGTGGCGACTTTGGAACCGTGATACGCGGCTTGCGGATTCTTGCCTGTGATGTGGTCCGCGAGCACCTTCGCCTGCTCCCACAATGGAGCGACCAAGCCGTAGGTCTGACCGCGATGCTGGGCGCATTCGCCGACCGCATAGATATCGCGATCGTCTACACAGCGCATCTGATCGTCGACCACGATGCCCCGTTCCACGGTCAGACCCGCTCCAGCGGCGATTTCCCAGTTCGCTTGAATGCCGGCGGAGATCACGACCATGTCGGCCTCCAGCGTTGAGTCGTCCGCGAAGCGCAGGCCTAAAACCTGGTCGCGCCCCAGAATCGCCTTGGTGTTCTTCTTGAGAAGAACCTGGACCCCCAGTCTCTCCATACCGGCTTTGAGAATGGCCCCCGCACTTGCGTCGAGCTGCATCTGCATCAGGTGGCTGCCCAGGTGCACCACGTTCACTTGCAGCCCGAAATTCTGCAGGCCGCGCGCAGCTTCCAGTCCGAGTAAGCCGCCACCGATGACCGCGGCGCTCTTCTTTCCCTTCGCGTATTCGGCGATATCGCGGCAATCGTCCAGAGTACGGAATACGAATACGCCTGGCTTGAAGCTTCCATCGGGCATCGTAATCCCTTCCATCGTGGGCAGGAACGGTCGGCTTCCGGTAGCGATGATCAGCTTGTCGTACGGCTCGGGGCGGCCGTCTTCGCCGAACACGACCTTGGCCCTCGTGAGCAGTCCCGACGCGCGCTTGCCGGCGTGGAGAAAGATGTTGTTTTCGACATACCAGGAAAGCGGGTTGAGATAGATCTCCTCTTCCTGATACGAGCCGTTTAGAACGTTCGACAGCAGAATGCGATTGTAGTTTCCGGTCGGTTCCTCCCCAAACATGGTGATGTCGAACTGCCGCCCGCCGCCGCGAGCCAGAATCTCTTCGACGGTACGGGCGCCCGCCATCCCGTTGCCGATCACCACCAGGTTTTGCTTCTTCATTATGCGATCTCCAGCATGCCTATATCGATAAGCACCGACGACTTGAGCCCGGCCGGCGCGGCGATCAGAAGCTCCACCGGAGTTCCGGGCGAGATGTCTTCCACCACGGCAAGTGGCACATGGATACCGGCCTTTGCACCGATCGGAAAGTAGCGCATCGGCTTGCCACCGCGGGTCAGCACAACATAGACCAGTTCGGTGGTGGGATTACCGCCCCGAAAATAGATGGTCTGCGCACGTTTATCGGGGGGTACTTTATAGGTGACCGGTGGCTGAAACGATACAGGCTTCTCCAGCCCGGAGCCTTCAAACGAAAACAGTCCTTGAATGAATGCGGATTTTTCTAGCACTATATTCCTTTCTCAAGTCGGACGGCGCATATCTTAAATTCCGGCATGCGTGAAACAGGATCCAGCGCCGGATTCGTCAATAAATTGGCGCGTCCGGACCCAGCGAAATGAAACGGTACGAACAACGTGTCCATCCGAATCGCCGGTGTCAGTTCCGCGGTGAACGTGGCCGAGCCGCGCCGCGTGGTGAGCCGGACTTGCTCGCCTTGCCGGATTCTGTACGTGAGCGCCATAGACGGGTGAATTTGCACGAACGCGTTGGGCGCTGCCTGCATCAGCGCGGGGATTCTGCGCGTCTGGGTTCCCGACTGATATTGCCCGATGGTCCGTCCCGTGGTGAGGTACAGCGGAAATTCCTGGTCTGGTTCTTCTGCGGGCGGTCGGAATTCCACAGCGTGAAAACGCGCGCGACCATTCGCATGACCAAAATGATCCAGAAAGAGGCGAGGCGTTCCAGGATGTTCCAGGCTCGGGCAGGGCCAAAAAACCCCGTCTTCACGCTCGATGCGGTCATAGGTGATCCCGGCATAGTCGGCCGCTCCACCGGCGGTTGCACGCCGCATTTCCTCGAAGACATCTTTTGGTTCTGACGGAAAACCGTCGCCGCATCCCAAGCGAGTTCCAAGGGCGTGGAGAATCTCCAAGTCCGAGCGCACGCCAGGGGGCGGCATAGTCGCCCGTTTGCGCAGCAGGACGCGGCCCTCGACGTTGGTCATCGTCCCTTCTTCTTCGGCCCACTGAGCGGCGGGAAGAACAACGTCGGCGCGCTCCGCGGTTTCAGATAGAAAGAAGTCAGAGACAGCCAGGAAGTCGAGCGCGTCCAGACGTTTCTCAATATGTTCGGCCCGCGGCGCGGATACCGCGGGGTTGGATCCGAATACGAGCAGCGCTCGAACGCCATCCTCCGAGCCGATCGCGTCGAGCATTTCATAAGCGGAACGGCCCGGTTTTGGCAGATCTTCTTCGGCGACGCCCCAGACCTTCGCGATGTGAGCCCGGTGTTCCGGATTGTCGAGACGGCGGTATCCGGGTAACTGATCGGCTTTTTGGCCGTGCTCACGTCCTCCCTGCCCATTGCCCTGTCCAGTGAGGCAGCCATACCCGCACCCCGGCTTGCCGGCTTTCCCTAAGGCGAGCGCCAGGTTGATAAACGCGAGAACATTATTCACACCGTGGCTCTGTTGCTCAGGGCCCCGCGCTGTCAGGATCATCGCCGTCTTCACATTCCCGAGCAAAGCCACAGTACGCGTGAGATTTTGTTCGGCGATTCCGGTGATGCGTTCGACACGTGATGGCCAGTAGGAAGACGCGATTCGGCGAACCAGATCGAACCCTTCCGTGCGAGCGTCGATGAAGTCTTCATCGAGGTAACCAGCCTTGATCGCGATGTGCAGCAACCCGTTGGCAAGCGCGGCGTCGGTTCCAGGCGTGATCTGAAGATGCAAAGTGGAGGCAGCGGCAGTGGGCGTCGCGCGGGGATCCACAACGATAAGAGATCCGCCTCTCTTCTTCTGCTGCTGAAAATACTGCATCACAGGGGGCATCGTTTCCGCCACATTGCTGCCCACCAGGAGAATCGTATCGGCTTGCGGTATATCGGCCAGCGGAAACGGAAGTCCGCGATCGATGCCGAAGGCCTTGAGAGACGCGGCGGCGGCCGACGACATGCAAAATCGTCCGTTGTAGTCGATTTGAGAAGTTCTTAGCGCCACGCGCGCGAATTTTCCCAGCAAGTATGCTTTCTCATTCGTCAATCCGCCGCCTCCGAACACTCCCACGGCGTCGCGACCGTATCGCTCCTGAATGTTGCGGATAGCGCCGGTAATGCGATCCAGCGCTTCCTCCCACGTTGCCGGGTGCAGGGAACCACCCGGGCGATCGCGAACCAGGGGCTTGCGCAAGCGGCTCGGGTCGGCCAGGAGCTCGGCGGCGGTCCAGCCTTTCTGGCACAGGCCGCCGCGATTCGTCGGGAAGTCGCGCTCGGTGATGGTCCATTGCTTGTCCGCGACGGATTGCACGTGCATCCCGCATTGGAGCGAACAGTACGGGCAATGCGTCGCAGTCTGCCGCACCCCGGCGTTGCCGAATACTCCTTCGCCTGCGACGTCAAATCCTGGCAGCATAGCTCCCAGCTAGTTCTTCGCTCTTCGTCAGCAGGCCGGCGCGAACTGCCGCGTCCTCCGGCCAGGTCTTGCTCCAAGGTCTTCGCAATAAAACGAGTGTGAACACTCCCCCGCACGCGAGAACGGCCAAAACGGCGAAGCCGATTCCAAAACTACCCGTCCTGTCCTTCAACATGCCGAGCAGAGAGGGCAAAAAGAAGCCGCCAAGCCCGCCCGCCGCGCCGACAATACCAGTAAGGACGCCAACCGAATTGGGAAATCGCTGCGGCACGAGCTGGAACACGGAGCCGTTGCCCATTCCCAACAGCCCCATTCCGACGGCGAGGAACGCGAGCGCCAATCCAGCGGACGGAAGCGTGGCGACTCCGCCCATGCAAACACTCACACCCGCTAGCAATCCCACCAACAAACGATATCCGCCGATTCGATCCGCCAGGGCACCTCCAACGGGGCGCAGAAAACTGCCGAACAGGATCACGAATGTTGTGTAATCGCCCGACTGAACTTTTGACAGTTGATACTGATCGTGAAAGAAAATCGACAAGTAACTGGAGAGCCCGACGAAGCCTCCGAACGTCAGGCTGTAGAGAAAACAAAACCAGCCAGTATCGCCCATCTTCATAACAGCAGCGTAGTCTGACCAGCGTTTCACCTTGCGCTGGCCGGGAGCGTTCTTGGCCATCAGGAAGAATATGATCCAAACGAGCACGACGGGAATCAGAATGAGCCCGAAAACGCTGCGCCATCCAATGGCCTGTGCGATGCGTGGGGCGAACAGCGTCGCGAGTAAGGAGCCGCTATTCCCGGCTCCGGCAATTCCCATCGCTAAACCTTGCTGTTCCGGTGGATACCACGAGCTCGCCAGCGGAAGCGCCGCCGCAAAACTCGCGCCGGCTATGCCCAGAAGCAATCCGACAGCGAGGAATGCAGGGAAGGAGTCCGCAACTTGCCAGGCGAGCAAGAGCGGGATAAGCGTCACGCCGAGTCCGATCAATCCGGTGCGACGCCCTCCAAAGCGTTCCGTACTCCATCCCAGAACGGGCCGGAAGAACGATCCGCCGAGCAGCGGAACTGCGGTGAGAAATCCTTTTTGAGTCGCGGAAAGTTTATAAGCTTCGCCAATAAAAGGCCCGAGCGGTCCGAGGATCACCCAAACCATGAAACTGATATCGAAGTAGAGGAAAGACGCAAACAGCGTAGGCGGATGTCCCGCCTTGCGAAAATTTCGAATTGACATAGGCCCCCATGATTTTTAGATACGTGGTCGCAGACTATGCGATCGCGCCTACATGGCGGCGAGAGGACCTACACCCTTATCGGTGCAGTGGACTTCCAGAATACACCAGATTCGCCTCTCGCGTAAAGCGAAAAGTTCTTCCGTAGGCGTGGTCGCCCTTCTCCGCGCCAATGGGATGACCGCAAACCAAGAGATCGATGCGGACGGCACGGCTGTGCGAGGATTGGTAAAGCGTTGGCCTTGCCGTATGATGAGCCGTTCCCGCCAGCTGACCCTCCTTTCGCCGCTTGAAAATGCTCGGTTAGCGGCTCGATTCCCCGGCACTGCAATCCACCTGTTGCGCGATTGTGTGGCGGGTTCGGGCGCAACATCCTTTCCTCGTCGTATTGGGTTATTTCTCACGAACCGATGCAACTTCGCTTGCGCGATGTGCGCGGTTCAGAACGTACGCGATGAAGGCTTGGCGCACGGCGGAGATATGCCGTTTGAGTTCCTCGAGAAGATATTCGCCGAATGTCGTCCTTACCAACCGGTTGCAGACCTCCTCGGCGGAGAGCCCCTCCTGTACCGGCAACTCGGCGACGCTGTGAAACTGGCATGCCGGCGGAACGTTCTTGGCGTGGTTACGACGAATGGACTCAAGCTCAAGGAAAGGGCCGAAGAACTGGTGGATGCCAACCTGCCAGTTCTGCAAGTCTCCCTCGACGGTTGGGATGAACCTTCGCAGACGGAACGCGGGCTTGTCAAAGGATCGTTTGAACGGCTTTGTGAGGGAGTTCGTGCGGTACAGCAGGCTAGAGGCAAGCGGCCGTTCCCGATGATTCGAGTTCTTACTGCGGTCACCCGAGTTAATCACGCTCACCTCGATCGCATTCAAAGCGTGGTCGCTGGGTTGGGCGTTCGCTCCTGGGGAGTCTCCAACTATTTTTATCTAAACCGAAACGCTCACCAGCGACATCAAGCATTCGCGCTCGTCAATGGACTCAGCGGGTCTGTTGCTGCGCATGCAATTCCGGAGGATGTTTACCTGACTCCGCCACAGGTTCAAGATCTTAAGTCCTCTCTACAGCGCGTCCAAGAGTTAAACCGCCGGCTACGGCTGCGCATCGCATACTCGTGGAATATTGATATCGACGCATACTATTCCACACGCCAGGCAGCCCGATCTTCACTGTGCGACCTGCCTTATACACGAATGGATTTTCACACCGACGGTCATATGGCCGTCTGCGTCAGCGGGAAGCGAGTCGGCCAGGTGGGGCGTGATTCGATTGCCGAGATTTGGCGCGGAAGGCCCATGGCGGACTATCGAGCGATGTATGAGCGAACCAGGCCGATGCCGATGTGCTTCCGATGCTGCGGCCTGTCGCAAACCATCAAGTTCGATGCACAGAGTTAGATCGTTCGGCGCAGGGTTCTGGCCAAAACATGCGCATTCCGGTCAGGAAAGGATCCTCCGAATCGGCGCGAATGGGGATATAATCCATCTGATACTTACCCAAGTCGAGGAGTTGGATCACGATGTTACTGTGCAGAATCAAGCGATTCCTCAAGATTGCCCAGGCGCTGGCCGCGGCGGGCGCCCTGCTCGCTCTGGTAGCCCCGCGCGGCATTACCCAGCAAGGCAGCTCGTCGAACACCAATTGGCCGAGCTACGGCAGCGATCGAGGCAACACACGCTATTCGCCCCTGACTCAGATCGACGCCAGCAATTTCTCCAAGATGACTCCGGCCTGGACCTTTAGCACCGCCAATTTCGGTCCGAACGTGGAGACCAATCTGGAATCGACGCCGCTGGTGATCGACGGCGTTTTTTATTCCACCGTTGGGGATCGGCGCGATGTAGTCGCGCTGGACGCCGCCACTGGCGAGGTGCTCTGGACCCATCGCGAAGACGAAGGGAAACGCGCAGAGGTTGCGCCCCGTCGCCTCTCCGGCCGTGGACTTGCCTACTGGGCGGATGGCACACCCGGCAGCAATGACAAGCGGATAGTCTATTTCACTCAGGGTTATCGCATGATCGAGCTGAACGCCAAAACCGGGATCCGCATTCCGAGCTTCGGGGTGGACGGCGTGGTGGATCTCAAGCAGGATGACGATCAGGAGATCGATCCGATGAGCAGTGAAATCGGCATCCATTCGACGCCCGCGATCGGCAGGGACACCATCGTGGTGGGCGCGGCACATAAGCCTGGCGGCGTGCCCACCAGCAAGACCAACGTCAAGGGTTATGTCCGCGGATACGATGTTCGAACGGGCAAGCGCAAATGGATTTTCCACACTATTCCCAAGCCGGGTGAGACAGGATTCGATACGTGGCTGGCCGATTCCTGGTCGTACACCGGCAATACCGGCGCCTGGGGAGAAAGCTCGATCGACGAGGCTCGCGGCATCGTCTACGTCGGAGTTGAGGAGCCAACCGGTGACTTCTATGGAGGTCCGCGCCCCGGAAACAACCTCTTCGGAGAGAGTCTGGTAGCGCTGGACCTCGAAACCGGACAGCGGAAGTGGCACTATCAGTTCGTCCACCACGGCATCTGGGACCATGACAATCCTTCGCCGCCGATCCTGGCTGATGTACAGGTTAACGGGAAGCGAGTCCCGGTCGTGGCGCAGCCCAGCAAACAGGCGTTTCTTTATGTGCTGAATCGGGAAACGGGACAACCGGTGTGGCCGATCGAGGAGCGTCCAGTGGAGAAGGGTGACGTTCCAGGCGAGTGGTATTCGCCAACGCAGCCTTTCCCCACGGCGCCGCCGCCGTATGAGAATCAAGGCGTCGATGAAAGCGTTCTGATCAATTTCACTCCTGAGCTGCATAAAGAGGCTTTGGACATCATCAAGAACTACAAGATCGGTCCGATCTTCACGCCCCCAGTGGTCAGCAAGGTGGAAGGTCCGTGGGCGACCTTGACCTCCTCGCTGTCAGGTTCCAACTGGATGGGCGGCTCGATTGATCCGGAAACTGGAATTGTATACGTCGGTTCCAGCCGGGGCGTCATTGGCATTTCTCTGGTGCCTTCGGGAACTCGCTCGGACGTTGGGTATATTTCCGGTAGCGTGCCGGGAGCAAGGGCAGCCCTCACCGTAAAAGGGTTGCCGCTGTTGAAGCCTCCCTATTCTCAGATCTCGGCGATAGACCTGAAGACGGGAACCATTCTTTGGCAGGCCCCGCACGGCGACACTCCGGACAATATTCGCAACAACCCGGCCTTAAAGGGCATAAATATCCCCAAAACCGGTCACGGGGGCGCGGCGATCACCCTGGTGACCAAGACTCTGGTCATTGCCGGAGAGAAGGGGACGGTCACGCAAGCCGACGGCCGCACCGGCGCGATGCTTCGGGCCTACGATAAGGCGACCGGCCGGGATGCCGGCGCAGTCTATATGCCGGCGCAAGCCACGGGTGGTCCCATGACCTACATGGTGAATGGGGTCCAGTACATCGTGATCGCTGTAGGCGGAAATATCAATGGGAAGAACCAAGCGCAGTTCATGGCGTTCCGGTTGCCCAGTAACGCGCCCGGCAAAGCGGCTCCACCCAAGCAGGCTGAGAACTAGCTCTCGCCCTTTTGGGTGGGCGTGCTCCGCAAAGGCTGCGGTATTCCCGCTGCTGGAGGACAAACCGGTCAGCGGCGAAATCGCTACCCTGGTGATACACTCGACCTGTTGCGCTTCGTATACACCCTGCTGCTTGCGATTGCGTTCGGCGCCGACGGCGCAGAATCCGTGGGAAGCCAGGCCTGCGCCTCGTGTCACGCAGCCATCTATCGCAGTTTCACGCGTACGCAGATGGCTCAGAGCAGCGGCCGCGTGGGAACACAGCAACCCGCGGAGCAATTCGACCGAAGTGAATTTCGCGATTCGAGCGGCGCATTCGCCTACACAGTGGGCCGTGACGCGAGCGGATACTATTTCGATTTCCGGCAGCAGGGCACAAAGCAGACGCAGCCGATCCAGGGGCGCCGGCCTTTGAACTACTTCGTGGGAAGCGGGAGCGCCGCCCGCAGCTATATCACCAACGTCGATGGCTTTTTGTATGAAGCACCGGTCGCCTACTTTCGCAGCCTGGCTTCGTGGAGGTCCGCACCCGGCATAGCGCAGCTGGACTACCCGTATCTGACGCGCCCTATCCTGCCGGGTTGCCTCCAATGTCACGCCAGCGGGATCCGGCGGATCGCGGGCACGCAGAACGCCTATGCCTCGCCGCCCTTTTCGGAGGGAGGCGTAGCTTGCGAGCGATGCCACGGCCCGGGAAGCGATCACATCTCCAGCGGCAAGCCCATGGTGAATCCGGCCAAGCTGGCCCCCGCCGCGCGGGATAGTATCTGCGAGCAATGCCACCTCTCGGGAGAAATCCGCGTTCCGAAGGTGGGAAAAGACGAGCCCGTGTTGAACCCCGGCGATCGCCTCGCGGACTCTCTTACGGTGTTCGTGCGCTCCGGCTCCCAAGCGCAGTTGCGTGTCACCAGCCACGCAGAGAACTTGGCCCAGAGCGCCTGCAAACGAATGAGCGGAGAAAAGATGTGGTGCGGCACTTGCCACGATCCCCATTCCATTCCCAGCGCAACGGAAAAGGCGACGTATTTTCGGGGCAAGTGCCTGACCTGCCATCAGACTTCCTCCTGTAGCGCATCGCAAGCATTAAGGCAGACGAATGGCGACAACTGCGTAACTTGCCACATGCCGCGCAATCCTACCAGCGACATCGATCACGTGGTTTTCACGGACCATGCCATCCCGCGGCGTGCCGCGTCAGGCAGCGTCGCGCCATCGGTTACTGCCGATCTTGTACCGTTCGGCGGCGGTGAAACCAGCGCGCGCGACCTGGGACTGGCATACGCCATGGTGGGACTGCGCGAGGGGAATAAGGTGTACCGCGAGCGCGCGCTGCGTCTGCTCGAACAAGCCGTTTCGGCAGGCGCCCGCGACGCCCAGACGCTGGCCTACCTCGCCGAGTTCTACCGCGATCTTAAAGACGACGCTCACGCGCGCCCGCTGTATGAAGAGGTCTGGCGGATGGACGGAGAACAGTATGCAGCCGGAGCGGCGCTGGGGGCATACCAAATGCAGGCGGGGAATCTCGAGGAGGCCGTGCGCCTGTGGACACAGACGCTCGCCATCAGCCCCGCATTGGTTCTGGTCCGCACGAATCTTGCCACCGCGCTCTTGCGCACTGGGCGCCCCGATCAAGCGCGGGAGACGCTGAGAAAGGCGCTGGAATTCAACCCGACGCTTCAACCGGCCGCGGATCTCCTGAATCAGATCGTGAAATGATAAAAGGCGTGAGCTTCTCGAAGCTGCAGGCAGTGATTGCGGCGATCGTTGTCGGTGGCTGCCTGGCAGCGGCCTGGATCTGCACTCGAAGGCAGCCGCCCACGGCTGCGACACGACGTCACGCCACTGTCGCTGCATTCCCGGCTTGACGATCCGGCTCGTCAAGCTGACCTTGATGCAAGCGAGTGAACAGAGGTTCCAGATTTGCGCGAGCCATGACTGTTTCGAAGGTTCGTTGGCGGTGCGGGCGGAAATTGTTATTGTGCGGATAAGACCCAGATGCCGTCAGAAAAGCCAGCCACCCCACTTAGGGGATTTTGGGACAAGCCCCAACTAGAGTTGCTTGAACTGCTCCAGGCGAGCGCGGCGGGGCTCACTTCCGCCGAAGCATGGCGGCGCTTGAGTCTCCACGGCCCTAACAGCATGGTGGCCGAATCGCGCTTCGCGGTCCTGAGCAGTCTTCTACGTTTCTTCATCAATCCGCTGGTCCTCATTCTTCTGGTGGCCAGCGGGGTTTCCCTCACGCTGGGCGATTCTGTCGGCGGCCTGATCATCATCTCCATGGTCCTGCTCAGCGTCCTATTGAGCTTCTTCATGGAATTCCAGGCGCACCATGCAGTGGAAGAGATTCGCAAACAGGTTGCAACCTCTGCCGCCGTCATGCGCGATGGCCGAGAGCGCGAGATACCGGTTGCGGATTTGGTGCCCGGGGATATTATTCAGCTCAACGCCGGTGACCTGGTGCCGGCCGATGCCCGTCTGCTGGCAGTCAAGGATCTGCAAGTGCGCGAATCTGCGCTAACGGGCGAGTCGCTGTGTGTCGAGAAGGCGTGTGGCGATTTGCCGCTCGGGAAACACGGAGTTACGGACGCGAGCAATTGTGTTTTCATGGGTACGGCAATCCAAACGGGAATCGGCACTGCGGTGATTGCTTGCACCGGCCGGAATACGGCCTTCGGCGAGATCGCCCAGCGGCTGGCCGCGCGGCCGCCCGAGACAGAGTTTGGTCGCGGCATACGACGCTTCGGGGTCATGATCACCCGAGTGATCATGCTGCTGGTGCTCTTTGTCCTGCTGGTGAATATCGCATTTCACCGCCCGATTCTGGAGTCCTTCCTGTTCTCGGTCGCACTGGCCGTGGGAATGACGCCCGAGATGATGCCGATGATCATCACCGTCACTTTGGCCCAGGGAGCCCGGCGGATGACGAAGAAGAAAGTTCTGGTGAAACAACTCTCCGCTATCGAAGACTTCGGCAGCATCGAGATTCTGTGCAGCGATAAGACCGGCACGCTGACCGAAGGCGAGATCGAACTCGACCGGCACGTGGACGTCCAAGGGAAGGACGATGATAACGTTCTGCGCTACGTTTTTCTGAACAGTTTCTTTCAGGCGGGAATCAAGAGTCCGCTGGATACCGCGATTCTAAAGCACGAACACCCTCTGATTACCGAGTACCAGAAAGTGGATGAGATTCCCTTCGACTTTAGCCGCAAGCGGCTGTCTGTGGTCGTCAGGCACGGCGACGAATACCTCCTGGTTACCAAAGGGGAAGCAGAAAGTATTTTCAACATCTGCCGGACGGTCATGATTGACGGGTCGCCTCGGCCTTTCGAAGAAAGCCTACGCGCGCAGGCGGCGCAAACCTTCCAGCAGCTGAGCGCGGACGGGTTCCGGGCGTTGGGAGTGGCTGTCCGGAATGTAAGCAAGCAGGATGCCTACGCCGTGGCAGCCGAAACGGACATGACGCTGGCCGGTTTCGCCGCTTTCCTTGACCCGCCCAAAGAAGGAATTCCCGCGGTTCTGGATGCGCTCAAGCAGAACGGTGTCTCGGTGGTCATCATGACCGGTGACAACCAGTATGTGACCCAGAAGATCGCGCACGATGTTGGACTGAAAACGGACCGCATCGTCACCGGCGATCAGTTGGACAATATGGACAACCCCGCCTTAGCCTACCAGGCAGAGAATGGCGCCATCTTCGCGCGGGTATCGCCGGAACAGAAGAACCGGGTTATCGTGGCGCTACAAGAACGGGGGCACGTGGTTGGATACGTAGGCGATGGGATTAACGATGCTCCCTCGCTGCACACGGCGGACGTCGGCATTTCCGTCATGAACGGCGTGGATGTGGCGAAGGACGCCGCAAAAATCATTCTGCTGGAGAAGGACCTGGCCGTACTCAACGATGGAATTATCGAGGGGCGCCGCTGTTTCGCGAACATCATGAAGTACATCATCATGGGAACCAGTTCAAACTTCGGGAATATGTTCAGCATGGCCGCGGCGTCCCTGTTCCTGCCGTTTCTGCCGATGCTGCCGACGCAGATTCTGCTCAATAACTTTCTCTACGACGTTTCGCAGATCAGCATCCCCAGCGATAATGTGGATCCAGCCCTGCTGCATCGGCCGAAACGATGGCGAATTGAGTTCATTCGCCAGTTCATGATGATCATCGGGCCGATTAGCTCGATCTACGATTTCCTCACGTTCGGAGTACTCCTTTGGGTATTTCATGCCGCGTCGGACGCGCCCCTGTTTCACACGGGTTGGTTCGTCGAATCGCTAGCGACACAAACGCTGGTCGTATTTGTGATTCGGACCGCTGGCAATCCCTTAAAGAGCCGCCCCAGCGGACCCCTGCTGGGCGCGGTGCTGGCGATCGTCGCAATCGCCCTTGTGCTGCCGTATACATCGTTAGGGAAACTGATGCGGTTTACCGCGCTCCCCCTAACATTGCTAGGAGCCATCGCTTTTCTGGCAGTTACTTATCTCTTGCTGGTGCAATTCGTTAAGTCCTGGTTCTATCGTCGGCACGCGCTTCTGTGACTCGCTGTCGCAGTCACCGGCCCAGTCCGTGCAATGGACACCAAATTGCCTACTCCTGAAACATGGTCGCGGAAGGAGAAGGCCGATGATTCGTAGCCTCGCGTGGATATTTCTGGGCGTATCGAGCTGTATTTGGGCTGCCGATGCCCGCAACGGAGCAATCGTGCTGGAACAACAGGGTTGCCAGCAATGCCACCCCGTTCGCGGACAGGGCTCGGGACACGAGACTCCGGCGATCGCCCGCGACCTGGGTGAACGCCTGGCGCCAACCTACGGCCCTCACACGCTGGCGAGCGCGCTGTGGAATCACACTCCGGCGATGTGGTCGGAATTCTCAGCTCGTGGGATCGCGCCTCCCGCCGCCACCGAATCAGAGTGGCAAGATCTATTCGCGTACGTCTATGCTCTGCAGTTCTTTGAGCCACCGGCCGAAGTCAGACGCGGCAAAAAGGTGCTCGAGAACAAGCGTTGCACCAGTTGCCATTCTCTATCGAAAGCGGCTACCGGACGCGGTCCCTCCGTTACAGACTGGGCTCCCATGGACGATCCGGTGGTGCTGGTTTATCAACTGTGGAATCACGCTTCATCCATGAAGAACGCCTTCACCCGCAATAAGATCGAATGGAAGACGCTGAGTGGCCGGGACCTGGTAGACGTCACGGCATATGTTCAAAGCGTTCAGAACCTGGTTCCCAACCATCAATTCTCACTGCCTGCCCCTGAGAGCGGTAAACCGTTGTTCGATGCGAACTGCGGTCTCTGCCACCGGGATTCTATGTCGCTGGCCATGAACCTCCGAAACAAGACTTGGATGGACATCGGCGCCGGCATCTGGAACCACTCACAGAAGATGCCAACCGTGCGCATGACGTCCCCTGATGACATGCGAAAAATTCTGGCGTATGTCTGGCAACTGCAATACGAGGGCCCGCCAGGGAGCCGCGAGCTCGGCCAGAAAGCGTTCAACGAAAAAGGATGCATCGCGTGCCACCAAGACCTTGGCAGGGCAGGAAAACACATCACGGCATTTTCCCTGGTGGCAGCCGGGTGGGGTCCCACACGACAGGCGCATCAGCGAATGCTGGAGCAGGGAGTCCCCTGGCCGAATCTGTCTCCGGCCGATGTCGCCAACCTGGTGGCTTATCTAAATTCGCGCGATCCGGCCCGATGAGCTGCGCCAAGTAGCGCAATTGCCGCCCGCCATTCCGATTTTCTCTTTTGCATCTTGGTTTTAGATCCGGCACGTCCCGTGCACTGGAGATGGGCAGAGGCATCAAGATGACCACAACAAACCCCGTCGCAACCTTCGCAGTCCTGGACAGCAGTGCAATGAAGACTTTGGCCGGATCCCGCGGCCCGTGTATCACCATTGTCGTTCCGGCACATCATCCGGGTGCACAGGAAGGCTCCCGCCGGGCTCTGGTTCATTCACTGGTCCGTAAGGCGGGTGAACAAATGAAGCATAGGAAACTGGCCGGTCAAGCCGAGGAACTGCTGGCTCCCCTAGAGGAGATGGCCCGCGAACGGGGCGTGGAGGCTGGCGGAGCAGGCTTCGCAATCTTTCGTTCGCCTGATTACACCGCAACATATACTCTGCCGGATCGTCCGGTGGAAAGGATAGTAACAGGCGATCACTTCTATCTGGCTCCGTTCGTCGCGGACGCCCTTGCCCCGCACGAATTCTTCGTACTCGGGCTCAGCATAAAGCATCTGAGGCTATTTCGGTATGTAAACGAAGAGTGCCGGGAAGTGCCATTGCCAGCCGGCGTCCCCGAAAGCCTGGAAGCCGCGGGCGGATTCGACGCGCCCGACCATCAGTTGGAGAACCGATCCGCATCTGGCCCGTCGACCGGCGCCATGCACGGGGTTCACGTCGGAACTTTGTCGGATCGAGAGGCGTTTCCTGAGTACCTTCATCATTTCTTCGAGATCGTAGACCGTGGGCTGAAGGTGACGCTAGACGGCAAGTTCCTCTTGCTGATGGGCGTTCACGAGGAAGTCGCTGCCTACCGTAAAGTTGCGAAGTACCCCCACATCTTCACAAGCGACTTTCTGGGCAGCACGGATTTCTTGACTCTTACAGATATAGCCGCCTGCGCTGGCGAGGCAAGCCGCAAAGAGTATCACTTGGTGGCGGAGCGCGTTCTCGCCGGATATCAGGAAATGTCCGATCGCAGGCGAACCCTGGCCGATGTTCGCGCCGTTTTACTGGCTGCCGTTGCGGGCAGAATACATCGGCTGTGTGTGCGCATTGGAGCGGAATCCAAGGGTCCTGATGGTGAAGATCAGATCAATGCCGCGGTGGTCGAGACGCTGCGCAACGGCGGTGAGGTATTCATGCTGCCGCAGGATAAGATGCCGGCCGATCAGCCGCTGGCCGCAATCTTGCGCTACTAGCCAAGGGCGAAGGTTAAACCAGAGGAACCAACCGTCATGAAGCTGACTAAGATTCTGCTGCCGGTGGATTTCTCCGAGCAAGGAGATGGGGCCGCCCAACACGCCGGGGCGCTGGCACGGCACTTCGGCGCCGAACTCATCCTGTTGCATGTGAATCCGATCCTGGTGCCGACATTCGCTTCACCCAGCGACTTCAGCGGGCCAATCGATACGGGGTGGATCACGGTTCTCGAGGCTCAGGCGCGCAGACAGCTGGACACGTACCACGCAGCTGACCTTAAGGGCGCCAAGGTCACGAGAACCGTTGTTACCGGGGATCCAGCCGCGAGCATTGTCGAATTCGCGCACCATGGGAAGCCGGACTTGATCGTAATGCCAACCCACGGATACGGGCCTTTTCGCAAATTCCTCCTCGGCTCAGTAGTCGCTAAGGTCTTGCACGATGCAGAGGCTCCTGTGTGGACTGGCGCGCATTTGCAGAGGAGTCCGCAGTCGATATGGAGGCGGATCAACAAGGTTCTCTGCGCGATCGATCTGCAGTCGCCGGAAAGGGCGGTACTGTGGTCGCGCGATTTCGCTTGTGAATTCAAAGCCGAGCTGATCCTCGTGCATGCCGTTCATGGCCGGGAGTCCAAAGGTCCGGCGGAAGCGGCTCAGGCGCGCGAGCAAATCCGGAGTTTGCAGCGAAAGTTATCGGTAGGAGCCGAAATTCTGATTGAGGCAGGAAACCCCGCCGAAGTGGTACGGGCTGCGGCCAACAGGACGAACGCCGATCTTGTGGTGATCGGACGAAGTGCGGGGGAAGGAGTTTTGGGGCGTTTGCGGCCAAACGCCTATTCCATTGTGCGTGACGCTCCGTGTCCAGTCGTAAGTGTGTAGACCTGCACCGGACGCGGACGAGTAACCAGATTAAGGAGGTCTTTATGCGTATCAAGGCAGTTCCCATATTGAGTGGCTTGCTGTTGCTGGGCGGGATGTTGTTCGCCAGCGATTACGACAAGCGGACAGTAATTACGTTCAACGAACCGGTGGTGATCGCCGGCGTTCCCGTGGTTACACTGGAACCCGGCCAATACGTGATCAAGCTAGTGAACCACGATCATAGCCGGAATATCGTGCAGGTCTTCAATGAACGCGAGGACAAGTTATTCACCACCGTTCTCGCGATTCCGAATTATCGCCTGTTCCCCAAGGACAAGACGACATTCGATTTCTGGGAGACCCCGCGGGGCAATCCCACTGCTCTGAGAGCATGGTTCCCGCCAGGAGACAATTGGGGTCAGGAATTCGTCTACCCCAAGGGTTGGCCGCGAAAATGGCGCGCGACACTGGTGAGGCGGTTCTAACATCCCCTGCCGAGACGGTTGCCGAACTGGAGACCGCGCCGGTGACCGAAGTGACTAAAACGGGCGAAGAGCAACCCTTGGAGGCGGCCTTCACGGCGCCTGAGCCCGAAACAATCGCGACGGAGCCGGCACCCGCCGCCACCGAAGTGGCCGTAGCCGAGCCCGCACCGGCGCCGAACGCAGAGCCAGAGGCCTTGCCGGCGACCGGCAGTCCGTACTTCATGATCGGGCTGGGTGGGCTGCTTGCGCTGGCAGGGGGTTTGACGCTAAACCGCCTGGCATATCGCAAATCGTAAGGGAGTTGTGAGTCGTTAAGGGGTCTTTATGGTCCTGCGGGTCCGCCTTCAACCACCGTGGAAAGTATTCCTGGGGGTGACGGCGGACCTGCTGATTTTAGTGGGCGTCGCGGGTGTGCTGGTGTGGGGATGGGGTCTCGCGGACGGAGCCCTATATCAGTACGCGCAGAGCGCGCACTTTGAAGCCGCGGGCAGCAACTTCGGGATCGCAGATAATCCAGCGGTCCCGGAGACCAGCCCCCGGCTGACCATCTCTACTTGGCTCGCTCCGGCGCTATCCAGGCGCGATCCCCTGCTGCTGGGCCGGCTCGAAATACCGAGCATCCATCTGGACGTGATGGTGCGCGAAGGCGTCGACGAAGCGAGCCTGCGCAAAGCGGCTGGACACCTTCCTTCGAGCGCGTTTCCTGGTGAGAACGGGAATGTCGTGCTATTGGGCCATCGCGATACTTTCTTCAGGCCGTTGCGCGGGATCACACAAGGTGACCCGATCCGGGTGAAAACGCCGGGCGGATCGTTCCAGTACATCGTCGATTCGATTCAGGTGGTGGCCCCGCAACACTCGCTCGCGTTCGAAACTGTGCTTGCTAAGTCAATCACTTTGATCACGTGCTTCCCTTTCGACTATGTGGGGCCAGCCCCGCGACGTTTCGTGGTGCGAGCCCGAATGGCTGATTCCGGATTGGTCCCTTCCGTGCACAAAGACAGTGTGGAGAGTCAACCAGTGGAGAGAAAGCAATGAAAGTCCTGATGGCCACTGACGGATCGAGGCATGCGACCCGAGCGCTGACGACGGCTTGCCAGATCCTGTCACCCCAAGATCGTGAAATTGATTTGCTGTGCGTTGTGCCGGCGGTGGATCCCAAGGAGCGCGCGCACCGCTTGAAGCTGTGCCGCCGTGCGTCGCGTATTCTCGCCATGGCCCAAGCGGCCTTAGGTGAAGGAGTCAACGCGAAGCCGGTAGTGCAAGTTGGCTCGCCGGCACGAACGTTGATTGCCGATTCGCTGAATTACGACGTTACCGTGCTGGGCGCGCAGAGCCATAAGAACCGGTCTCGGGCGGGCCTGGGTCCCGTTACCAGCCGCGTGGCTGAACATTCCAATGCCACCGTTCTGATTGGCCGTGAACTTCACAGCGATGCGGGCATGAAGATCCTGGTACCAGTGGATGGGTCGGAAGGGTCGTTGCGGGCCTTGGATCAGCTTGCCGCCATGGTGGACCTCTCTTGTGCCGATGTCAGCCTGGTCCACGTCGTGGAGACTCCCTGGCTGCACGCGGGCGACGATCAGGAGTGGGTCGGCTACGAGGAAGAGAAAGAAGAAGAGATCGATCCGCAGGCTCAGTTCGAGTGCGAGTTAGAGCGAGAAGGTGACGAAACTCTTGAAACGGCCCGGGCCAGATTGCCCGTTCGAACCGCTGTTACGACTTTTATCTATCGAGGAATTCCCAGTGAAGAGATCCTGCGTGAAGCCGAAACGGGAGACTATGATCTGGTGGTGATGGCCGCCAGTGGCGTAACGGATTTGAAGCACCAAATACTGGGCAGTGTTTCGAGCCAGATAGCCTGGAACGCGCCATGTTCTGTGTTGCTGGTGCGGACTAAGAACTGAGTTCCCCCACCCCCGCGCATCCTGTTTGGCGATCAAGTGCCAATCGGGCAATTCCTTTCTTTTGTGTCACTGTAATAACGTGAGAGAACTGGAATGACCGACATGGCATCGCAATCGCCGCGAGAGCGTCGCGCACCGCTGGACGTTTTCTTTCGCCCGCGCAACGTGGCGGTCATTGGTGCGACAGAGGACCTGGCAGGTGTAGGCCGATCACTCGTTACCAACCTCAAGCAAACGTCTTTCGGAGGGGCCGTTTACCCCGTAAATCCCAAGCGTTCCGATGTGTTGGGTTTACGCTGCTATGCGAGCGTTCGGCAAATCCCGGAGCGAATCGATTTAGCCGTGATCGCCACTCCGGCCCGAACCGTCCCCGGAATCATTCGGGAATGCGTTGAAGCAGGTGCCGAGGGCGCCATCATTATCTCCGCCGGCTTCAAGGAAGTGGGTGAGAAAGGCGCCGCCCTGGAGCAGGAAGTTCTCGCCGAAGCGCGAAAGAGCAAAATGCGTGTTATTGGACCAAACTGCCTGGGCGTGATGAGTCCGCACTTTGGCCTGAATGCAACCTTTGCCAGTTCCATGGCCCGCCCCGGTCATCTGGGGTTCATCAGCCAGAGCGGCGCTCTATGTACGGCCATTCTTGACTGGAGCCAACGTGAAATGGTCGGATTCAGCGCGTTTGTTTCTGTCGGCTCCATGCTCGATGTTGGTTGGGCTGATCTGATTCAGTACCTGGGGGATGACCCGAGAACCCGCAGCATTGTGATCTACATGGAATCCGTGGGCGACGCTCGCGCGTTCTTGTCAGCGGCGCGAGAGGTAGCGCTGTCGAAACCGATCATCGTGATCAAGCCGGGTCGAACCGCGGCCGCCGCAAAGGTGGCCGCTTCCCACACCGGTGCTCTGACCGGGCAAGACGAAGTTCTGGATGCCGCGTTTCGCCGCTGCGGTGTGGTTCGGGTGAACACGATCGCTGAACTGTTCTATCTGGCTGAGGCCCTCGATAAGCAACCGCGGCCGAAGGGACCGCATCTGACGATCGTGACCAATGCAGGCGGACCAGCCGTGCTGGCTACGGACGCACTTCTTGGTGACGGTGGCCAACTGGGGGAACTCGCGCCTTCGACGATCCAGCAACTAAGCGAATTTCTGCCGCGCCACTGGAGCCGCCAGAATCCCATCGACATTATCGGGGACGCCAACGCGGAGCGTTATGCAAAGACGATTGACATAGCCGTCAAAGATCCTGCGACAGACGGTCTGCTGGTAATCCTGGCTCCCACCGGGTTAGCAGATCCTACGGCTATCGCGGAAAAGTTGACGCACTATGCCAAGCTCCCCAACAAACCGGTGATCGCCAGTTGGATGGGCGGGAGCGAGATCGCGAGAGCGGATGCGATTCTCAATCAAGCGGGCGTTCCCACTTACAGCTATCCCGATGCGGCTGCTCGGGTGTTTCAGCTGATGTGGAGCTATAGCGCTAATCTCAAGGCGCTCTACGAGACGCCGGAACCCATCGAATCGGACGATTCTGACGCAGCCGTAAAAGCCAGCCAGCTAATCGCCGGCGTCCGCGCGAAGGGACGAACGCTACTGACCGAGGCCGAGTCGAAGAGCCTGCTGGCAATCTATGGTATTCCTACCGTTGCGACGGAAATCGCCCTCACCGCAGACCAGGCCACCGACGCGGCCAGACGCATCGGGTATCCGGTGGTTCTGAAGCTTCATTCCGAGACAATCACGCATAAGACCGATGTCGGCGGAGTCCAGCTCAATCTGTCCAGCGAAACCGCTGTCCGGACGGCTTACCGGAGCATCCAGGAATCCGTGACAGGAGCGATGGGCGCGCAGCATTTTCTGGGAGTAACCGTTCAGCCCATGGTGCGTCCTGATGGCTACGAGCTGATCCTTGGCTCAAGTATCGATTCTCAATTTGGGCCGGTTTTATTGTTCGGGAGTGGCGGCCAGCTGGTAGAGGTTTATAAGGATCGCTCCATCGGATTGCCGCCGCTCACCACAACGCTGGCCCGTCTGCTCATGGAAAGGACCAAGATCTTCCTCGCGCTCCGTGGGGTGCGTGGACGGAAACCGGTAGATTTAGTGGAACTTGAAAAGCTGCTGGTGCGCTTCAGTTATCTGGCAATAGAGCAGAAGTGGATCAAAGAAATCGACATCAATCCGCTGCTGGCGTCCCCGGATGGACTACTCGCCCTGGACGCCCGCGTCGTCCTGCACTCACAGGATGTCCTCGATCCTCCCTCGCCGGCCATTCGTCCGTATCCGGTTCAATATGTCATACCGTGGCGTTTTGGGGACGGTACTGAGGTGAACATTCGCCCCATTCGTCCCGAAGATGAGCGCTTGATCGCTAGTTTTCATATGAAACTCTCTGAGCAAAGCATTTATCAGCGATATTTTCACTTCCTTACCTTGGACCAGAGGATTGCCCACGATCGCCTTGTGAGAGTCTGCTTCGGCGATTACGACCGTGAAATCGCGCTGGTGGCTGAGCAGAACGACCTGGAACGTCACCATTCCGAGATTCTCGCGGTGGGCCGGCTTAGCAAGGCGCACCTGGCAAATGAGGCCGAGCTTGCGGTATTGATCACCGACGAAAATCAGGGTCGCGGCCTCGGAACCGAATTATCACGGCGGCTAATCGAGATAGCCAGATCCGAGAAGCTGGGACGGGTGACGGTTGAAATCCTTGGAGACAATCACAAGATGCTTGAGGTTTGCAGCCTGCTGGGATTTGATTTGAACCACATTGAGGACGGCGTGGTTCATGGAGTGCTGGCGCTCTAACCGGTCACCCAAGCGGGCGCGGTGGGTTGCGTCAGTTGCGCCCCCGTCACCGCGCCCCGCTCAGAAGAGAGACGGCGCCAACTCATCAAAACACTTCTCCACAGACTCATTCAACCCTTGGGTATTTCGAGTTTGTTGGCCAGACGCTCCATTCGGTCTCTGGTCTTCCCGTAATCCACGAAGTCCGAGATCATGGCCGCGAGATCGGTGGAGTAGTCCGCGTTTGCTGCCAGGAAGTCCTTGTATTCGTCCGTGAAAAGCCGTTTCGGCTGATCATTGATCCGTTCGATGACGGCAAATGTGTAAGCCTCCAGTTCGTCGAGGTATGGAACGATCCGGTCGATTGCGGTCTTCTGCCACGGTGCAGCAGTGTTCTTCGCTTCCTTGAGCTTCGCTTCGTGATTCACCAGCGCATTGATATGATCTTTGATCTGGTTGATCGCCACGGCGTGGCTTTCCCAGCTCACGTTCATCCGCGTGTAGCCTTCCATGGCCACCGCGTCATCCTTTAACTGCAACGCCATCCTTTTCGCTTCGGCGAGCAATTTCGCGACTTGCTCGGAATCCGGACCGGAGGCCGCACTGGCCGGGCCCGCCAAACCTATCAGGAGAATTGCAGAAGCTCCCATCCAGGTTTTCGTCATACATTTGTTCATTTCGTCCTTCCTTTCGTGCCAAGTGCTTGCCGAGGAAACGTGCATGTCATGTACCACGGGCGTGCGGCTCGTAAGCTATTGGGAGAAATAGGGATGCGGATCGGATCGCAGCGGTCCCGCCGGGACCTGAGCGAAATCGCTCAGCACCTGCGCGTGAGGGCTCTCGCAGTCCCTGTTAAGCTGGGAGAACCGACTTCCGATTGATACCCGAGGTATATTACTTTGCGTTTTTGTGTTCTCGCCCTGCTTGCGATTCTTCCTTACGTTGCCGTTTCGGGCACGGTTCCCGCGGCACAGGATGGCCATCTGCGGCTCTACCACACGCATACAGGAGAACATCTGGATATCGTGTATCGACACGGTGATAGCTACGTCCCCGAGGCCCTGGCGAAGCTCGACCGTTTTCTCCGCGACCACCGCACCGGAGATGTCCATCACTACGATCCGCGGGTTTTCGATGTTCTATCCGATGCCGCCCGGGCCGTCGGACGGGCCGGCGCCGAGATTCACATCATCTGCGGATACCGAACCCCGAAGAGCAACCAGTATCTCCGTACGCACACGGACGGCGTGGCGAAAAACAGTCTTCATATGCAGGCGGAAGCGATCGATATCCGTCTTCCCGGCACATCGACCTTACAGTTTCGGAACGCGGCTCTGGCGTTAGGGCGCGGCGGGGTGGGATACTATCCGGCGTCGGATTTCATTCACGTGGACGTGGGCCGGATTCGTCATTGGTAACGGCTGGACCCTGCGCGGCTTCGGCCAGTTCTTTTTCGAGCTCCGCGTCCTTCCCGTAGATATCCCCAAGAAAGTGAACCTCACCGTTCTCTAGCACTACGGCCGTCACGTACGTCGCCGTCACCGGAATCGCGAGCTTGAGCTTCACAGTAACCGATTCCGAACCTTGCATCGCAGCGACAATGCGGTCCCGTGTCCAGTCCCCTTCCCCGCGTAACACCCATTCCGCGAAATCCTCAGCTTTTTCCAGGCGGATGCAGCCATGACTGAAATCGCGGCGGGCCCGGCCAAATAGCGATTTTGCGGGCGTATCATGCATGTAGACGTCGTATTCGTTCGGAAACACGAACTTTATCAGTCCCAGCGAATTCTTAGGCCCGCGCCGCTGGCGTAATCGGAGAGTGCCTGAGCGAAGCTGCGACAGCATCGTGGCGGAGACTGCATCCTCCGGCACTACTGCCCCTTTCGGCGTGACCAGCTCGAAATCATTCTTCGAGATGTACGACGGATCTCGCTTGATCTGCGGCAGCAGTTCCTTCCGTTGAATGCTGAGGGGCACATTCCAGTAGGGCCGGAAGATGACGGTGTCGAGCTTGGAGGACAGAAGCGGAGTCTCCAGCTTGCGTGCCTGCCCGATCACGATCTTCATTTCGAGCGCCGGCCGGTGCCCGGGATCGAAGGTGCGCAATCGGAATTCGGGAAGATTCAGCACGATCGCGGGACGCGAGGAGTCATAAGGAAGCCGGCGCCAGCGTTCCAAGGCCAACTCTAGCTGCCGGACGCGGAAGCTGAGCGGCGTGTTAAGTTCCACCAGCGTCGCTTTGCCGATCCGGCCGTCGCTTTCAAGTCCGTGGCGGTTTTGAAATCGCTTGACCGCGGTAACCAGTGCGCCCTCGTACAAGTCGGAATCGCCTGGACGACCGCCAGTGGGAAGATCCCCAATGCGTGACAGTAAACGAATCAAGCGCGGAACACCGGCATAGTGCTGGCCAGGCTCTACAGGCTTCTTGGTGGTAGGCAGGATCGCGCGGTCGTCTTCAGAAGCCAGGATTCGATACTGATCCAGCGCACTGAGCGTCCGGCGATATTCGCTTGATTGCGATCCATCCGTTTCCTGAGCAGGCAGAGAATCAGGGCAGGTCACGGTGACCACGCTCAAAACAACCCACCCTAGATATCGCAGGGGCACGCTAATCTGAGAGCAAGGGTCGGGCCATTCGGGCAGGATCCGTCGAGGCGACGAACAAGGCCTGGGTAATCAATCTTTCCGTCGCTACGGTTTGGCGAACGGATTGCTTTAGACTCTTTGAATTCGCGCCGTTGCGCTTCCAACCGGAGGCACCGAATTAGAGGGCCTACTTCCAAACGTGGCAGCGGCGCGATCCCAGGGTGGAGGATTGCGCTGATCGTCGCTTCATTCCACACCAAGTTGTCCCGCTGCTGCCTGGGTTTGGCACACTCCCTGGGTGGTACTACTTGAAAATCTGCTTCGGTACCTTGACGTGGACGCCGTATACTGGCCGGTCAACCAGTTGTGTAATCGCGACGTTGCCGGCAATACTAACCAGCTGATAAGCCTCATGCCTGGTTAGGTTCTTTGTCTCTGCGAGAAAGTTCACCATCTCCTGGATAGCCACAGTCGTCGCTACCTTCAGATCCTCGTCAGACGCCATGCTGATGTAGTCAGTCGACGTTTCCGCTCGCGGCCATAGCAGTTTCCTGCCCTTGCGTACCGTGAGCTGCACCCGGCCGCGCAGCGATGTCTCGAGCGCCGTCTGATCCACTTCCCCATCCCCTTGCGCGCCGTGGCCGTCTCCGATCTCGAAGAGCGCGCCACGGACGAACACCGGAATATACAACGTGCTGCCTGCAACAAGTTCCCGGTTGTCGAGATTACCCGCATGCCTTCCCGGAGGATTGCTGCTGACCCGCCCAAGATCCGGCGCTGGGGCCACGCCCATGCTGCCGAAGAAAGGCCTGAGTGGGATGGTGATTCCCGGCTTGAATACCGCCGTCATGGTCTTGCTGTCGATTTTCACGATCTTTTGCGGAACGGATCGATCACAGTTCGCCGGAATGAAGCCGCTGCAGCCGTTATAGGCGTAGTCGATCGCGAAGGAAATCGACAGAATCTTCACCTCAAGCACGTCACCCGGCTCGGCGCCTTCGACGTAGACCGGTCCTGTGAGGATATGCCCTCCGGGTCCGCGGCGCTCGCCTGTCACCTCGGCAACGATTGTTTTCAGCGATTCCTGAATCTTCTCAGGCGGCACGCCTGCCTGCTGCAAGCCCATTGGGGTGTTGGTAAGCAGCGTATCGACGTCTAAAATGTCTCCGGATGCTATGCGCAACACGGGCTGAGCATCGGCCCAGTAATAGCCGTAGGCGACGGTCGCCGGGGTGGCTTCCAGGCGGTGCGTGCGAGGAACCGTCTGTCCGGTCAGGAACCCCGCTAGAGCGATGAAGACGGCTGCGGCCGCAATCGATATTCGGAACATGACGACTATCCTACTGAAGAACGTCCTCTCAATCGTCTCCTGGTCAATATTGAACAGCTTTATGCTCGGCGTTATGTCATGATTCCAACGGTAGAAATCTCTCATTGATGCGCAAGGTGAAGCCGCCCTTGCCGGGACGGTGAAGCCTGAAACTTATCGTGCTGGTTGCTTTGCTGGCTGATTGTGCCCATAGTCAGACCAAGACATCGCACTATTCGCTCGTAGATAACTTGAACCAAACGTTGTCACATCAGAATCTGACTGAGAGCATACAGCTGGGGACGCCTACCAAAAAGCATGTCCCCATCGTAGCCGGAGCAGAATTTCTCCTGAAATACCTGGGGGCGGACCCGCGGTATAGAAAAGACCCCATTTGGAGCCGCCTTGCGCATACTCATCCGGTTTCGACGGTGGCGTACCGCGAGGAAAGCAGCCCTTCCACGCATGTTGTTTTTCTCAGATTGCCCGATGGCTCCCTAAAGGCCGACATACACCTGGACGGGAACGGCCCGCAAAAGGTGTTTCCCCACCTGGACGAATTTCTGTTTCACAAGCTAACACTCCAGGACAACAATCAGGACCGCATGAATGCCAACCTGAAGCGGTCGCTGGCTCGAGGCTCAACGAATCAGGATGACGCCTTCATTTCAAGGCGCGAAAGGACGCTTCTGTTCGTCCACGAGACTCTGGGACTCAAGCCTGTCGCCTCAGCCGTCGGCAACGCAATGTTCCGGCGCTACACCCACGAGTATCTTTGGAAAACGGATTCCCACTATGAGCCCATGCTGAACAGGATTGAAGGATCGCTCTTTCACAACACCCTTAAGAACAGCATTGAGTTCGGCGTGGCGAACTGGCGACAGGAGGATACTCGCTATAGACCGAGCGGACTGCAGGGCACAAGGGCACGGTTGCGGCATGCGCTCCTTCGTGCTTACGTCGTCCCGACCCCGACCGGCACCGAATTTGCGTACGCTCGCTTTGCCGGTATTATCGGGACCACGGTCATCACAGATGCGTGGCATCCTTGGCAAGAGCACCGTTATAGGCTCAACTATTATGGGCAAGCAGGCTTCGGTATCGTTCTTACTCCGGTCGCCAGAAGCATGTGGGCGGAGTTTGGGCCCGACCTCAAGCGCCGTTTTCGCGTCCACAAGTAACTCATTGCCATAGCTGACTCGACTCAGTGCCACCATGCTCTATCTCGTGAGCGAGACTGCCACGCGGAAGGTTTTCACGTAGCTGGAAAAGTGACGTATAATTGCGTCCATGCAAAAGCACATCTTGAATGTTGCTGCATTCCTCCTGTTCCTCGCACTCGTGATTCTGGCCCAGGGTCCCGAGGGTGCTGCTCCCGCTTTTAAGGGTCCGGATGCTGCCGCTGCAAACCTCGTAAGCACTGCCTGCGCCTCGTGCCATTCACTCGATCGCGTCAAGAACAAGACGGCGGACAAGGACGGATGGACCACTACAGTCACCCGCATGAAGGCGGCGGGTGCGAATCTCGCGGACGAACAGGTTCCGGTGGTTGTCGAGTTTCTAACTAGGAATGCCAGTGCTCTCCCGATCGCGGCTGCAGGTGGTCCGCCGACCAAGGGTGGTGGCGGGAAGGGTGGTGGCAAGGGTGGTGGAGGAGGCGGCGGGAAAAACGTCCAGGTACTCCAGGGAGCGGATCTGCCGGCCACCATGCAGTCCTTCGTACAGGCCTTGGGCCTTCTGGACAAGGGAACCTGCGGATATTGTCACGTAGACGATCGGTCCTCGGACGCAAAGGTCCAGAAGACGACTGCCCGCCGAATGATCATCATGATGCGTGCAATCAATGGCACTTTCGGGGACGGCAAACAGCACGTAACCTGCTTCACCTGCCACCGCGGCAGCACAACTCCCTTAACGGAGCCATCGTTCTGACATAGCGAACAGGCGCCATTCCGTTGTGCGCGGCAGAGACTAGGATCCCGACCTAAAGTTTGAGTTTCATGGCGATCTCCGGCATGGTTGAGCCGAGATGACAGGTCCAGCAGGTGACGTGGACGTTCCCGTCGCCGAATTTCGCATTGATCTCGGCTACCAGCTCGATCATCTGGCGGGCCTTCACCTTCGCAGGCTTGGTGTCAAGCGAGCGGTCCGCCTCATGGCAGTAGTTGCAGCCTCCCTGGTTCTCGAGGCCGAGAGCGGCCGGGAACGTCTGCATCTGAGCCATGAGGTTCTCCGGCGTCAGCACTTTGAGATTCTTGGGAGCAGTCTTGCCGCCGCCCTTTTGAGCTTGAAGAAGTGTTTCAGGAACCGTGAGCGTGACGGCCGCAAGAGTGGCCATCACTGCGAACAGCGAAAAGGGCCTGCGGAGTTTTCGCATGGGGGTCATTTTACCATCCGGTCGCTGCACGTCCAACCGCCGTTATCCCCTATTTCTTCAAGTCCGCTTGCCAGTTGAGGACAACAGTAATCGGCGTAGGGGCTGTCTGCATGCCTTGATTCGGTGGAACGATCATGATGAAGCGCTTGCCGTCGCCGGTTACGTCCCATCCGTTATTGCCCGGAGCAAGGAACAACTGCTTGGGTGTCCCCATCTGTAACCCGGCGCCGCTGCCGTTCACATCCACCGACATGATGGCGAGGGCGAAGTTGAAGATAATTTCCTTTCCGTCGGCTCGCCACTTGGGGTTCGTTCCACCATCCTTGGATACCTGCCACTTGCCCTCCCCCAGGGACGGGCCGGAAGACCCGGATGCCACAAAAGGCCTGACATAAACTTCATTCCGGCCGGTTTCGTTGGACACGTAAGCGACCCAGCGCCCATCCGGCGAAAAGCTGGCGTTGCCTTCAGCGAACTCGGTCCTTAGAAGCACCACCGGTTTGCGATCGCCTTCCAAAGGCAGCACCCACAGGTCGGTTCCGGTTTTTGGCACGTTGACCGAGCTGTAGAGCAGGAAGCGGCCATCGTGGGACCAACTGGTAGGCAAGCTGATCTCACCCGGTCTCTTCAGCAGTTCCTTTTCTTCGCCGGCTCCGCTTGCAGATTTCTCGTAGATCGCGTCCGGAGAGTCGCCGGCCGAAAACGCAATACGGCTGCCATCCCGAGACCATACCGGGCTCGAACCTAGACTCTGGCGGAAAGTCAGGCGGGTGCGGACACCACGGGCAAACTCCAGCAGCCAAATGTCGCCTCGCGTCTGCTGGTTGGCGTCTCGTTCTGCGGCGCGCGTCCCATCCGGCGACAACCTGATACCGAAGTCGTTATTTGGCTCCCCGAACGTGCCTGTCGCCTTTCCCTCGCGGTCAAACCAGGTGTGCTGGAGGCCGGCTGTAACGGCCGCCCCCGTACGGTACGCCAGAACGCCGGTCGGGGACACGCCAAAGTATCCGGCCGACAACTCCGCTCCCACATGTTCCGCGACCGGAACCGGCTCGCCGCGCAGCTGGAGCTTGCCGGCATCGAACGGCTGCGCCATCAACGTGCCCTCGCGAAGGAAGAATATGTTCCCGCCCACATAGGGAGCACCCAGTGTTGTTGTGAGAATGCGTTCCTTGGATTGTTCGGCCGGCTTGACGTCCAAGGAACCGACGTAGACTCCGGACACCGCGGGCGAGCCCGAAATCGTGTAGACGAAATGTTTCCCGTCGGGCAAGAAGGTCGGGATGAGATGGTAGGTTTCCCCGCGCTTCGAGTCAATCGCTGTAACGTCCGTGGGTATCCCGCCCGCGGCCGAAACGCGACGCAGCGGGCCGTTGGGTTTGCCCCCGAATAAGATCACGTTGTCCTTGCTCCAGGCGCCCGTACCCACCGCGGCTGGCGACGTACACAGGGTTTGCGGGGGGCCGCCGGCAACCTCGATCTTCTTGAGTTCAGTGCCAACCGAAAACCCCAGAAAGCGGCTGTCCGGCGACCAGAAGGGCGACGACGAACCCTCCGTGCCGGTCAGCTGCCGCCACTGAAGCGTATCCAGGTCGCGAATCCATAGGCCGGCCTTCGCACCCGTCGCGTTAAAGACGAGCTTGTGGCCGTCCGGGGAAACCGAGACGTACTGGCTGAACTGGACTCCCTCCGGGAGGGTAACTTCGAAACGCGCCGCTCGGGCGGGCGCCGACGGCTTCAGCCATAGCGCCCCGGCGCCGGCAGCAAGGATCACGAGCAACGCCCCTGCGAGCGCGGGCCATAGCCATTTTCTTCGCGAAGGAGTTTGCAGCGGGATGGGCACACTGGCGCTGGCGCTGGATATGCTGGTGCCCGGCGCATCCAGATCGATCAGTTCCAGTGTCGGCTTCAAGTCCCGCGCGGAGTGCCACCGGTCATCGGGCTTCTTCTCCAGGCACTTCCTCACCACGCGCTCCAGCTGCCGCGGTACCGCAGGCTGCCATTGACTCATCGGCGGCGGCGGCTCCTTAAGCACTGAGGCCAGGACGGCGGCTTGTGTGTCGCCGGTGAAGGGACGCTGACCGGTGATCATTTCGTAGAACACCACGCCGAAAGAGAAAATGTCGCTCCGCTCGTCGGTTACCTTGCCTTCCACCTGCTCCGGCGACATATAGTACAGCGTTCCGAGGACGGCGCCCGCTCGCGTGATCGGCTCGGTCATGGTATCGATACTGCTCCCCGAATCACTGCTGAGTCTCTCCGTACTGAGCTTCGCGAGACCAAAGTCCAGAACCTTGACGCCGTGCTTGGTGATGATAATGTTGCCGGGCTTCAGGTCGCGGTGGACTACGCCCTTGGCATGCGCGGCCGCCAGCGCATCGACGATCTGCACGGCATAGCTTAAGGCTTTGTCCAGCGGCAGCGGCCCTCGCCCGATGATCTTCGAGAGCGTCTCGCCCTCAATGTGCTCCATCACCAGGTAATTCGGCCCGACATCGTGCAGCGTGCAGATGTTGGGATGATTGAGCGTCGAGATGGCGCGCGCCTCACGTTCAAATCGATCGTTGAACTCACGAGAGGAGACTTTGATCGCCACAGACCGGTCGAGGCGGGTGTCGGTGCCGAGGTATACCTCGCCCATGCCGCCCTTGCCGATCAGTGACTGGATCCTATAGTGACCAAGTTGTTCGCCGGAGGAGAGTGCCATAAGATTGACCGATCTTATCCCACTCAACTCTGCTTTGGAAGGGAGGGTCCCGAGTGACGGCGACTTCAGGAAACTGGGCAACGGAAGAGGGGCCGGCTATGCAGCAGCATACAGGTCTTAATCCGTTTTTCGTAGACTGCCGATTGCGTATAATTACGTCGATGCACAAGCTCATCCTGAATGTTGCGGCATTCCTCCTGTTCGTCGCACTCGTGATTCTAGCCCAGGCACCCGAAGGCGCGGCTCCCGCTGTCAAGGGTCCCGATGCCGTTGCCGCGAACCTCGTGACCGCGGTCTGCGCCTCGTGCCATTCGCTCGATCGCGTGAAGAACAAGACGGCGGACAAGGACGGGTGGACCACCACGGTCGCTCGCATGAGAGAGAAGGGTGCGGATCTGACGGACGAGCAGGTTCCAGTGGTTGTCGAGTATCTGACCAGGGCCGCCAGCACTCTCACCATCGCGGATGCCGGGGGCGGCAAAGGAGGCCGTAAGGGCGGTGGCAAGGGCGGCGGCAAGGGCAAGGTGACGCCATTTTCGGCGGGAGGGGCTGCGGTCGTCAGTGCCGCCAATCTCACAGTGCTCACGGCCCAGAACGTCGAATACACGATGCAGGGCATTACGTTCGCGCTGGGAGTCGGCTGCGTATACTGCCACGATCTGAGCGACTTGTCGCTCGATACCAAGCCCAAGAAGTTGAAGGCTCGCATGATGCTGGAGATGGTGCGCGACATCAATGCGAAGTTCGGCGACGGGAAGACCCACGTCACCTGTTGGACGTGTCATCACGCGTCAACCACGCCGCAGCTCGCCAAACCA
>Ga0105245_10000316_pt1 | contig 45965 bp, 51 predicted proteins | sample KBSM54metaG_FD_81523 | JGI IMG/M metagenome (GOLD analysis project Ga0105245, IMG submission 81523) | Miscanthus rhizosphere microbial communities from Kellogg Biological Station, Michigan, USA - KBS M5-4 metaG | ecosystem: Host-associated > Plants > Roots > Rhizosphere > Soil | place...
CGCGGCCGGGCGGTCACCGGGCGGGCGGTCACCCGGCGGGAACGCACGGTCACTGGGCGGGCGGTCACGGGTGGGACGGTCGCTTCTCGGTCGCCCGGCGTCGCCGGCGCCGGGCCGAGCGGCTTCGGTCGGCCGGCCGTCGCGGCCGGACCGGTCGGCGGGCCGGAACGCGCCGCCACCGCCGCCATCGGGACGGCGGGAGGGTCCACCGGGACCACCTGGGCCACCCGGACCGCGACCGCCCGGTCGACCACCACCGCCACCGCCCCCGCCTCGATCACGATCCCGTCCCCGGTCGGCGCCCCGCCCCCGCTCGCGCTCGCCCCCGGCCTCCACGCCGCCCCGCATGTTGGTCGTGACCGCGGGCTCCTCCCGTCCCGACCCGACGATCTCGATCCGCTCCGGCGGCGCCCCCTTCTTGGGGGAGACAGGCGCCGTGGAACGGACGGTGATCCCGTCGATGTCGATGTCGGCGTCGGCCCGCAGGACGTCACCCACCTTGGCCCCGCCGGGCAGCACGTCCGCGTCGAGCGTTCCCTTCGGTTGACGGGCGCCGGCGGCGCGCCAGGTCCACGTTCCGTCGGGACGGGCACTGGTCAGCTCGATCTCGATTCGGGGCATGGCCGGGCTCAACCTAGCGGAGCGGTAACCACCGCGAGACCTGTGCCTGCCGATCGGCCCTCGGTCCGGGCCCGGTCGCGTCCGGCGGTACCATGCAAGGGCTCTACCATCGGTCGAAGAAGCGGCCGCGACGCCAGCGCTCCGGCCATTCTCGGTGGCCCCGTTGGGCCCACTCGTGATTGCCGGGAAAGGCCGACCCTTGGGTGAAGCTACCCAGCACGATCCCACGACCGAACGCGCTGTCGGGCTGGCCGGCGCCGTGCTCGACGACGATGCCCTCGACGGGCTCCTCCAGCGCGTGGTCGTGCTCGCCCTCCACACCGTCGCCACGGCCCATTCGGTGAGCATCACGGTGGTCGACAACGGCCGCTACCGCACCTGCAACGCCACCGCCGACGAGGCCGTCGCCATCGACGACGCTCAATACGAGCGGGACGAAGGCCCGTGCCTGCACGCCCTCAGGACGGCCGTCCAGGTGCAGATCACGGTGGAGGCCGAAATGGCCCGGTGGCCGGTGTTCGCGGAGAAGGCCCGCGAGATGGGCATCGCCTCGGTGCTGTCGACCCCGTTGGTGATGAACCCGGGCGAGGCCATCGGCGCCCTCAACATCTACGCCCGCGACGACGGGGGGTTCCCCGAGCACGACATCCGCACGGCGACGGTGCTCGGCGAGCACGCCGCCATCCTGGTCGGCAATGCCCTGGCGCTGATCGGCGCCACCCATCTCAACGAGCAGCTACGGGTGGCGTTGGCCAGCCGGGAGATCATCGGCGAGGCCAAGGGCATCATCATGGAGCGCCAGAGCTGCACCCGCGACGAAGCCTTCGACATCCTCCGCCGGGCCTCGCAGCGGGAGAACCGCAAGCTCCGCGACCTGGCCGAAGAGCTGGTCACGCGGGTGGAGGCCAGACGCCGCGACACCCCGCCGGGGAAGTGACCCCGACGCCCAACGAGATCATCGAGGCGGCCCGGGTCCAGGCCGGGATGACGTTCGACGAGCTGTGGCTGGCCTACGTGGGCCTGGGGGGCAGCGTCGCCCCTGACGTGCTCCGGGCCTACCTGGGCGGGTCGACGGCACAGCTCGTCGGCTACGACGTGTTGGCCCTCGCGATCAACGAGCGGTTCGTCGACCAGGGCGGCGACCATCCCGTGCCCTACAGCGACGACCTTTAGGACGTGACCGCCCGGGCCGTTCCCCGCAGCGCCACCGGCTTGTAGCGCTGGACCTGCCCGACCACCAGCGAGGGTCCCCCGATGGTGTCGGCGGTGACGGTGACGACGGCGATCGTCCGCAGCTTCTGCTCGGTGGCCGGGCCCAGGTTGACCGTCGGCAGCAGGAGCGTCACGGTGGTGGTCGGCCCGTCGGCCACCACGTCGAGGTCGATGCTGACGAGGGTTCCCAGCTCGGTCTTCTTGGTGCGGATGTCGGCGCCCCCGGCCTGGACGTCGTGGTCGGCATCGTGGAAGTGGAACGAGGGCTGACCGGTGATGGTGGTGGTCGCGTACGTGATCGACGTCGAGCCCCCGGCCACCTCGAAGAGGTTGGCCTGCGTCGTCTTGCGTGCCATGTTCGCCTCCCGTCGGCTTGGGAGCCCGACGGTAGCGTCCCCCGTCCCGTAGCCCACGGGCAGGCCCGACCGGCCCCGTCCTCCGTCGGGGAGGGGCCGGCCGGGTCGAGCCTGGGGGCCGTGGTCAGGTGGCGGAGAGGGCCACCCGGGCGACCACCGCGTCGTCGCCCGTCGTCGGATCGGCGCCCTTGTAGCCGGCCACGAAGGCGTGGGTGCCGTCGGCCGTGAGCGTGACGCCGAAGAACGAGTCGCTGGGCCCGCCCAGGTCGACCTGGAGGATGCCACCCCTGCCGAAGCGGGTGTCGAGGGTGCCGTCCTTCTCCAGCAGGACGAGCATGGCGTTGATGTTGGCGGCGTCGGGTTTGCCGCTGCCGGCGATCAGAACGCGGCCGTCGGGCAGCACCACCAGGTCGCGGCCACGATCGTCCTCGGCCGCGATGTCGATCCGCACCAGGCCGTCGGTGCCGTAGGTCCTGTCCAACGCCCCGGTCTCGGTGAAGCGGGCGGAGATGAGGTCGACCTTCTCCGCCTCGGTCGCCCGCCCGTAGCCGGTGATGATGAAGTCGTCGCCCTGCATGCCGACCTCGTAGGCCTCGGTGACGGCGGCCAGGATCTTCTCGCCGGCGATTCCGGCCGTGCCGAACGAGGGGTCGAGCACGCCGCTGGGGGACACCCGGACGAGGACCGGGTGCACGACCGGCGGGGTGGCCGTGGTGCGGGTGTAGCCCGACAGGACGATCTTGCCGTCGGGCTGGACCACGGCCTGGCGGGGGCTGTCGTTGCCACCGGCGACGTCGACGGTGAGCACGCCGCCGGTGCCGAAGGTGGTGTCGAGGGCGCCGTCGGCGGTGAACATCATGAAGGCGAAGTCGAGGTCGGTGCGCCCGACGCCCTTGGCCGGGGACGCGCCCACCGCCACCAGGCGGTCGTCGGGGAGCACGGTGAGGCCCCACATGGTGTCGCCGACGACGCTGTTGGTGGTCGTCGTCGACCCCGCGGCCGGCGGGAGCACGAGGCCGGCGCCGAGGTCGACCTTGGTGGTGCCGCCGGCGCCGAAGGTGGCGTCGAGCCGGCCGGAGGCGTCGAAGCGGGTGATGGCGATGTCGGTGTCCCGGGCTCCGTCGCCCTCGGCCGCGGGGTCGTGCTCGAAGGGTCCGGCGACGACGACCTTGCCGCTGGACTGGACGGCGACGCCTCGCGAGGTCTCGCCCGCCTTGCCCCCGGCGGCCACGTTGACGGTGGCGTAGCCGTCGTCGGAGAACGTGGTGTCGAGCGAGCCGTCGCCCGTGATGCGGGCCACGGCCATCGCCTGGTCGCCGGCGGTGGCGACGTAGCCGACGGCGTAGACCTTCCCGTCCCGGCCCGCGGTGATCCCGAGCAGCCTGTCGCCGTCTGCCGCCGCCATCGGGACCGATGCCACCCCGGCGTTGCCGAAGGACGAGTCGAGGCCGGTGATGGCCAGCGCTTCCGAGGGGGCGACGCCCGCCCTTCCGCCGTCGGCCGCCTTGTCGTCGTCCGACCCGCAGCCGGCCAGGGCGATGGCCGCGACCAGCAACATCCCTACTGTTCGCTTCACAAGAAGTCTCTCCTTCGGAGTACCTATACCTGAGTATTAGGTGCACCTTCTAGATGGGGAGAGGTCCCCCTGTCAAGGACCGGGCGGGGCGACGCAGGCGAGCACGAACGATCCGGTGGCGGTGGCCACGTTGCCGGCGGCGTCCGTCGCCCGGGCGGTGAGGACCACGGTGGTGGTCCTGACGCCCGGCGTCCCGGGCACGGGCCCGACGACGACCTGGTAGAGGCCGGCGCCGGCCGGCGCCATCGTGAGCCGAGCCGGCGCCGGCCCGCCGACGTCGAGCTCCACCGACCGGATTCCCGACGGGTCGCTGGCCCGGACGCTCACCGACGTCGACCGGGGGCTGCCGATCACGCAGGGGGTGACGGCCCGGACGGTGCCGGGCACCGCCGTCGGGTCGGTGAGCTCGGGCGGGGTGGTGTCCCGGGCGGTGGTGGTCGTGGTGGTGGCGGTCGTGGTGGTCGGGTCCGGACCGGGATCGGGTTCGGGGTCGACGACGACGGGCGGGTCGGTGGCCGGGTCGACCGAGGTGGGCGGCTCGGGCGGGGCGACGTCCGGCGTCGTGGTGGTGCCGGGGATGGGGACCGGGACGGTGGTCGGCGAGGCGGTGGCCACGTCCGTCGGCGCGTCGTTGTCGTCGTCGAGGAGCAGCCCGCCGGCCACGATCCCCCCGACGAGGAGCACGACCGCCGCCACCAGGGCCCCGGCCGCGGCCGGCCACCGCCGGCGGGCCCCGGCCAGCGGGGGAGGGAACCCGCCGTCGCCGGGCCAGGGCACCCCGCCGTAGCCGCACAGCTCGAGGCGATCCAGCACCCGCGAACGAAGGCCGGCGGGAAGGGCGAAGGCGGGGGCGGCGCCGAGCAGCCCGGCCGGGGACAGCAGCCGGCGGCGGCGATCGGAGCACACCTGGCACCCGTCGACGTGGCGGGCGATCCGCTTGCGCCACACGGGGGTGAAGCGGCCGTCCCAGCCGGCGAGGACGGCGGTCAGCTCGGGGCAGTCCTCCCGGCCCTGCCGGGCCATCAGCAGGGCGCCCAGCGACCGCTCGACCTGGTCCCGGAGGCGGCTGGTCAGCACGTAGGCGTGGCTGGCGCTGACGCCGATGGCGTCGCCCAGCTCCTGGCCGTCGAGCCCCTGACGCAGGTGGAGGTCGAGCAGCACCCGGTCCCGGGGGCCGAGACCGTCGGCCGCCGCCGCCACCAGCCCGGCCAGCTCGCCGCGGTCGTCGGCGTCGGCGGCCACGTCCCCCGGGTCGGGATCGGCGGAGATCACGTCGACGTCGTCCAGGGGCCGGTGCCTCGACCGCCGCTCGATCGACCGCAGGCCCCGGTGGCGGGCGATGGCGTAGAGCCACGGCCGCAGCTTCTCCGGGTCGCGCAGCTGGTGGAGGCGGGTGCCGGCGACGAGGAAGGTGTCCTGGAGGGCGTCGGCGGCCTCGTCCGCGTCCCGCAGCAGGGACCGCAGGAAGTCGTGGATGCGGGGGGCGTAGCGGTCGTAGATGGCCGCGAACGCGTCTCGATCGCCGCCCACCGCCTGCTGGACGAGTGTGGCGTCGTCCATCGGCCGATCGTAGGACTGGGGCTCGGTCGGGCGTCGGCCGGCCACGTCACGGCCGGGTGGGGTTCGTCAGCACGGGATGGTGAGCCCCGACGGCGGCCCGGCCTTAGCGAAAGTTGCCTATCCTCGGCCACAGTCCATGGCCTGGCACAAGCTCCGATCGCTCCAGGAGGTGGAGATCTCCGTCGACGGGCACAGGCATCGGGTGCTGGCCGCGGAATGGGACGACGAGACGGGGGCGGTGAAGGTCCTGTGGCCGCCGGGGCCGACCGCCTTCGCGGCCCAGTCGCACCGGGTGGTGGACGACGGCGACTACGAGCCGACGGACTACTACAGCTTCCCGGGGGGCTTCTCGTGACCGGTTAGCGTCGGCGCCATGGAACCGCTCCAGGAAATCGAGATGATGTGCCGCAGCATCCTCCAGCGAGCCGGGGCGAGGGAGTACACGATGTCCCAGTCGGCGCCCGAGGTGCAGACGGTGGACTTCCGCAACGGCTACGCCGAGGGCCAGCTGACGGGACAGCTCACCACCGCCGCCCTCATGCTCGGCCTCGCCACCGGCGAGTCGCCCAGCAAGATCCTCGACGAGGCCCGGGCCCAGGCCCAGGTGGAGAACGCCTTCCCCTTCGACCTGCACATGACCGGCACCGACCAGGCCGACCCGGTCGACCCCGACCCGTCCTGACGCCGTGACCCCGCAGGAGATCGCGGCCCGGTGGACGTTCGCCGAGCTCTGGAACTCCGACGCGGCCATGGACCAGTCGGTGCTCCTCGACTTCTTCAAGGCGCTGATCGTGTGCTGCAACGCCGACGACAACCTCACCGAGGCCGAGCGCACCTGGTGCGTGGGCTACGCCGCCGCCATCGGGGCGAACGAGCAGACCCTCGCCGAGCTGCAGGCCTACGCCGGCCGCGACGACCTGGCCGTCTTCTTCGACCGGGGCCTGCAATGGGCGACGGCCCCCCGTACGGTGATCTACGAGTCGATCCGGGCGTGCGCGTCGGATTCCGACTACAACCAGCAGGAGAGGGACACGATCGCCCGCATGGCCGCCCTCCTCGACGTCGACGCCGACGAGGTCGCCCAGCTCGAGCAGCTCTACGCCGACGAGCAGGCGCTGCGCACCCGCAAGCTCACCCTCGCCTTCCCGGCCAAGGTCGGCTTCTAGGCGGTTCGGGTCGGGCCGAGGGGGCGGGCGTCGTCCTCCGAGCGGTGGCGGTGGGCGCCGTCGGGTGCCGAACCAGCGGACCAGCCGGGCGATGAAGGTGGTCACCGGTCGTAGTGGCCGGGCCCGCCCTCCCAACCACCGAGGTCGAGCGCACCGGGCGTCGGGGCCCGGTCGAGGAGCCACGCCGTCAACCGGCGCCGGGCGGCCGGATCGGGCAGCCGGTGGGGGAGGGAGGCCAGGACGCGGGGCAGCTCGCGGGCCACGTAGTCGTCGGGCCAGTCGTCCCACGTGGGTCCGATGCCGAGGTCGACCTGGTGGACCTCGACCTCCCGCCAGCGGTGGAAGGGGAGGCGGACGCAGGGCCGCCGGGCGCCGTCGGCGGCAAACGCGTGACCGCCCCAGACGTGGTCGGGGACCGTGGCCCACAGCCCCTCCAGCCGCCACGACGCAGCCCGGACGTCGTCGACCAGGACGCCGGCGGCACGCCCGGCACCGGCGTCGATGGCGGCCTCCCGGGCCGCCCGTCCCCCCGGGTACTGCTCGACGGCGCGACCGTCGGCCGCCCCCTCCAGCATCCGGACGTGGGAATCGGCGTTGCGGGCGAGGTGGGTGAGCACGTGGCCCACGGTCCAGCCGGGGAGAAGGGACGGGCGGGCCACGTCGGAGTCGGTCAGCCCCTCCAGGTTGGCCAGCAGGCGGGCGTGGGCGGCGACGGCCCCCGCGATGTCGTCGTCCGGGCGGGTGGTCACCGCACCATTCAAGGGCCTCCGGCCACGGCCCGCCGACCGTAGGATCCGCGCATGCTGCTCGACGGCGTCAACCACGTGGCCATCCTCACCAACGACAGCGACCGCCTGCACCGCTTCTACGTCGACATCTTCGACGCGACCGTGTCCCGCGACGACGAGACCACGCCCGGCGTGCGGCTGTCGTTCGTCGACATCGGGCCCCACACCCAGCTCAACGTGTTCGAGATCACGGACAACCGCGAGGCCGCCCGCCAGACGCCCATGTTCGGCCGGGGCCGCATCGACCACCTCGGGCTGCAGGCGGCGTCGCTCGACGCCTTCCACGCGGTCCGAGACCGCCTGGTCGGGGTCGGGGCCACCGACGGCTTCGTCACCGACTTCGGTCCCTTCCTGAGCGTCTTCTTCCGTGACCCGGACGGGCTCGAGGGCGAGGTCTGCGTGGCCAACCCGGCCGCGGTACCGGGCGTCTTCCACCCCCCGGGCACCCCGGCATCGGGCTTCTGACCGGCGCGAGCCCCCGTCAGGCCGGGGCGATGACGACCTCGGCCGACGGCTCGGCGGGCGCGACCCACGCCAGCAGGCGTCCGCCCTCGTCCTCCACCGCGGCCCGGTCGGCGTCCGGCCACGGCCCGAACGGGCGGACGACCAGGCGGCCGGGGCGCTTGAAGTTCCACCAGGCCGAGAGGAGGCCGTCGACCAGCACCGACCCCTGGATCCCGTTCACCCCGTCCGGGGTCGACGGCCGGGCCTCGTCGCGGAAGAACCGAGTCCGGTCGTCGTGGCCGAGCAGGAGGTTGTCGTACTCGGGGAGGAACCGGGGCGGCGCCGGGGTCGACGGATCGGGACGAGGGGCGGCGGGCAGGTCGAACAGCTCCCGGCCGTCGGCGTCGCGGAAGACGACCAGTTCCGGTCGCAGCCGGTCGGCGACCTCCCGCAGCCGGGTGAGGCCGCACCACCGCTGCATGTCCATGGCCGACGCCGGCCCGAACGCGGCCAGGTAGCGCAGGAAAAGGCGGTCGACGGTGAGGCCGTGGTCGAGGGGACGGCCCAGCCATGTCTCGGCCGTCGCCCACAGGGGACGGCTGCTGGTGCGCCACAGGCCCCGGGGCGGCACCTGCACCACCGGCAGCCGGTAGGTGACGGCCGCGGCCAGCGACGCCGGGTCCCGGTCCGGCCACCGGGCGCCCAGCAGCTCTCGCAGCGCAACCCCCGAGCGGGGCTCCGCCTCCACCAGGACCCGGCCCGCGGCCACGACCTCGTCGACGTCCATCCCGACCAGGTTCCGCCCGAAGGGGCTGCCGGTGGCGAACCCGCGGTCGAGCACCGGCTGGAGGACGGGGCGCAGCGCCAGGCAGTCGGCCGCCGTGACCAGGTGGAGGGTCGCCCGCATCAGGGCCAGGCGCACCGCGGCCCGCTCCGCCACCAACCCCTCCAGCTCCTCGGCCCGGAACCCCTCCAGCCTCGACCACAGGGCGATGTACGGGTTCCTCGGCACCTGGGCCTGCATGCCGACGAGGTGCTCCAGCATGGCCGCGGCCGGCATCGACACCCGTGCCAGGAGGTGCTGGCGGGCGAGCGTGGCCCGGTTCAGGGCTCGCCGGCTCAGCACCTGGGACATGGTCCCCATGCTGGCCCAACCGCGCCGCGCTAGTTTCAGGGCCAGTGGTGGGACCGGCCCCCGGCCTGCGGGACGAGGCACCCGCCCGCCCCTCCCTCCGGAGCACGTCGTGGGCCGTCGTTCGCCTCGTGCGGGCCGAGAACTGCCTCCTGGCCGGACTGGCGACCCTCGTCGGGGCGGGCACCGCGTCGGCGCCCATGGGCGGGCCCGCGCCGGGGCGGCTGGCCCTGGTCGGGGCGGCGGTGATCGTCATGCTCGTGCTCGCCTTCGGCAACGTGCTCAACGACGTGGGCGACCAGGAGGGCGACCGCGCCGGCAAGGGCCGCCGCCCCCTGCCGTCGGGCCAGGTGTCGGCGCCCCAGGCGGTGGGGCTCGCGGCCGCCCTGCTGACGGGGGCGGTGGGCGTCACCCTCGCCACCTCGCCCCGCCTCCTGCCGCTGGTGCTGGCCATGGGCCTGGTGGCGGCCCTGTACACGCCGTTCCTCAAGCGGGTGCCCCTTCTGGGCAACGCCGTCGTCGCCGCCCAGACCGGGGCCACCCTCGTGTTCGGGGCGCTGGTGGCCGGTGGCGTGCAGGGGACCACCGTCGGCGGGGCGGTGCTCGTCGCCGTCGGAATCCTCTCGGTGGAGGTGGCCAAGACGGTGGAGGACCACCCCGCCGACCACCGGGTCGGCACCCGCACCATCGCCCATCTGGTCGCCCCCGGGCACCACCGCCACCTGGTGGGGGGCATCGCCGCGGCCTACGTGGTGGTGTGGGTCGGGCTCTGGACGACCGCCCGCCACCCGGCCCTGTTCGCCCTGGCCGGGGCGCCGATCCTGCCCCTCCTGGCCTTCGCCGTCCGACCCGCGGGCCCGGCGACGGCCGCGGCGTCGGTCGTCGTCCCCCGCTTCATCGCGGCCAGCAAGTGGCTGTGGCCGCTCGTCCTGGTCGGGCTGACCGGCCTGTAGACCAATCCGGCGCGCCGGTCCGGCGGGAACGGGGAGACTGGAGGCGGTGTTGCACCGATGAGTCCGTCGCGGGCGGGACGTCGGAACGGCGAGGTGCCGGCAACAAGGTGAAGGGGACCACGTGAACGTCGACATGAACGGCTGGATGGCGCTCCACAGCGCCATGCGGGGTGAGCCGCCCAAGAAGGCCTTCACCAAGGCCATCCTGCGCCGGGTGTGGGAGTTCGCCAAGCCCTACCACCGGGCCCTGCTCGGGTTCCTCCTCTCCAGCGTGGTGGCTGCAGTCCTCACCGTGGCCACGCCGCTGCTGGCGGGCCGGGTGGTCGACGTGATCGTCAACCACGGTGCGACCCGCACGGTCATCGGACTGGCCGCGCTCATGGTCGTCCTGGCCGTGCTCGACGCCGTCATCGGCATCGTCGGTCGGTGGCAGTCGGCCAAGATCGGCGAGGGCCTCATCCTCGACCTGCGGCGGGCCGTGTTCGGCCACATCCAGCGCATGCCGGTGGCCTTCTTCACCCGCACCCGCACCGGCGCCCTCGTCAGCCGCCTCGACAACGACGTCATCGGCGCCCAACGGGCCTTCACCTGGACCCTCTCCGGCTTCGTCAGCAACCTCATCACCCTGCTGCTGACCCTGGGCGTGATGCTGCGCCTCTCCTGGTCGATCACCCTCATGGCCCTGATCCTGCTGCCGGTGTTCGTCATACCGGCCCGGCGCATGGGCTCCAAGCTGGCCGACCTGCAGCGGGAGGCGGCCGACAACAACGCGGCCATGACCACCCAGATGACCGAGCGCTTCTCGGCCCCCGGCGCCACCCTGGTCAAGCTCTTCGGCCGCCCGGACGACGAGGTGGCCGAGTTCGGCGCCCGAGCGTCCCGGGTGCGCGACATCGGTGTCCGCACGGCCATGGCCCAGTGGGTCTTCCTCACCGCCCTCAGCCTGGTGTCGTCGCTCGCCCTCGCCCTCGTCTACGGCCTGGGTGGGTGGCTCGCCCTGCGGGGACGGCTCGACGCCGGCACCGTCGTCACCCTGGCCCTGCTCCTGACCCGCCTCTACGCCCCCCTCACCGCCCTGGCCAGCGCCCGCGTCGACGCCATGTCGGCCCTGGTCAGCTTCGAGCGGGTCTTCGAGGTCCTCGACGTGGTCCCGCTCATCCGGGAGAAGCCCGACGCGGTGGCCGTGCCCGACGGGCCGGTGACGCTCGAGTTCGACGACGTCCGCTTCGCCTACCCGTCGGCCGACAAGTTCTCGCTGGCGTCGCTGGAGGAGGTCCTCACGCTGGACGGCCGCGGCGGCGACGAGGTGCTCAAGGGCATCTCGTTCCGGGTCGAGCCGGGGCAGTTGGTGGCCCTGGTCGGCTCGTCGGGCGGGGGCAAGTCCACCATCGCCTCGCTCGCCCCTCGCCTCTACGACGTCGACAGCGGGTCGGTGAAGCTCTCCGGCATCGACACCCGCGACCTCACCTTCGACTCCATCCGCCGGTCGCTGGGCATGGTCACCCAGGACGGGCACCTCTTCCACGACACCCTGGGGGCCAACCTCCGCTTCGCCCGCCCCCGCGCCACCGACGAGGAGCTGTGGGACGCCCTCACCAGGGCCCGGCTGGCCGACCTGGTGCGGTCGCTGCCCGACAAGCTCGACACGGTGGTGGGGGAGCGGGGCTACCGCCTCTCGGGCGGCGAGCGCCAGCGCCTCACCATCGCCCGCCTGCTCCTGGCCCGGCCCCAGGTGGTCATCCTCGACGAGGCGACCGCCCACGTCGACTCCGAGTCCGAGGCCGCGGTGCAGGAGGCGCTCGGGCACGCCCTGGCCGGTCGCACCGCCCTGGTGATCGCCCACCGCCTGTCGACGATCCGCCAGGCCGACCTCATCCTGGTCGTGGAGGCCGGCCGCATCGTGGAGCGGGGCACACACGAGCAGCTCCTGGCCGCCGGCGGCCGCTACGCCGAGCTCTACAACACCCAGTTCTCCCAGGGCGTGGAGCCCGCCGGGGCCGTGGCCTAGGTCACCAGGAAGGTGAACAGCGGCGAGCCGGGGGGAACGGGCTCGATGCGCAGGCGGCTGTGGCGCATGCGCTCCAGGAGGGGCTCGAGGTCGTCGCGGCCGTTGATCTCGATGCCGACCAGGGCGGGACCCGTCTCCCGGTTGTTCTTCTTGACGTACTCGAACAGGGTGATGTCCTCGTTGTCGCTCAGCACCTCGTCGAGGAAGCCCCGCAGGGCGCCCGGCTCCTGGGGGAACTCGACCAGGAAGTAGTGCTTGAGTCCCTCATGGATGAGCGACCGCTCCACGATCTCCCCGTAGCGGCTGACATCGTTGTTGCCCCCGGAGAGCACGCACACGACGGTCTGGCCGGGCTCGACCCGCACCGCGTACCCGAGTGCGGCTGCGGCCAGGGCTCCGGCCGGCTCGGCCACGATGCCCTCCCACTGGTAGAGGTCGAGCATCTCGGTGCAGACCCGACCCTCCTCCACCGTGACCAGCTCGTCGACGAGGTCCTCCACGATGGGGAAGGTGACCGCCCCCGCCCGGCGCACGGCGGCGCCGTCGACGAAGCTGTCGAGGTCCTTCAGGACGACCGGCTCGCCGGCGGCGACGGCCGCGGCCATGCACGCGGCCCCCGCCGGCTCGACGCCGACGATCCGGGTCTCGGGGTGGCGGGCCCGCAGCCACGTGGCCACGCCGGCCAGGAGGCCGCCACCGCCCACCGGCACGACCAGCACGTCGGGCGCGAACCCGAGCTGGCGCACGATCTCGACCGCCACCGTGCCCTGGCCGGCGATGGTGAGGGGATGGTCGAAGGGGGGGACGAGGACCCGGCCCGATGCCAGCGCGTCCTCCACCGCGGCCAGGTGGGCGTCGTCGTAGGTGTCGCCGGTGACGACCAGGGTGACGAGGTCGCCGCCGATGGCGGTGATCCGCTCCCGCTTCTGGCGGGGCGTGGTGCGGGGGACGACGATGCGCCCGGGAACGCCCAGGTGACGGCAGCTGAAGGCCACGCCCTGGGCGTGGTTGCCGGCGCTGGCGCACTCGACGCCCCGGGACTTCTCCTCGTCGGTGAGCCGGGAGATGAAGTTGTAGGCGCCCCGGAGCTTGTAGGACCGGACGATCTGCTGGTCCTCCCGCTTGAGCCACACCTCGGCGCCCACCCGCTGGCTCAGGCGATCGTTGCGCTCGATCGGCGTCCGGCGGACGACGTCGGCGAGCCGGACGTCGGCGGCATCGACGTCGTCGGCGCTGGGCGCGCCCGCCCCGGCGTCGTCGAGGGTGGTCGGTGCGGTCGCGGAGGCCATCACGGGCACGGTAACGGGTGGCAGCCGACTCCCGGGCACGGATTCGTGCGTCGACCCACCCGCCGTCGACCGCCGGCACCGTGCCCGACGCCAGGAACAGGGCCGCGGCTCCGGTCCTGGGTTGGGAAAGGGGCGCTCAGTGCCCCCTTGCCGGCCCAGAAGGGGCGCGGCTCAGGCCGACTTCTTGAAGGCGGGGCCGAGCATCTCCTTGAGGTAGGCCAGCACCGACGGCGCCAGGGTGTTCTCGTGGCCCCGGGCGCAGCGGGAGCGGTAGAGGCCGCCCTGGGGGCCGGGAGGGATGAGGTCGGCCAGCAGCCAGCAGGTGGGGCAGGGGACGACCTCGTCGTCGGGGCCCATCACGCCGCCTTGGGGGCGGCGGACTCGCCCGACTCGCCGTCCTCCACGATCAGGTCGAACGGGAACGCCGATTCCACCGCAGCCCGGGCGCCGGCCTCCTCGATGAGGCCGGTCATGGATTCGCCGGACATCATGGTGACCACCAGGGCGAGGGCGGCGACGTGACCCGCCTCCCAGCCGTCGCCGTACCCGGTGAGGTAGTCGGCCGTCGGGGCTTCGGGCGCCACCCTGGCCACCGCCCAGTGGCGGGCGGCGGCGTTCTGCAGGAATCCTCGGCACAGGCTCTCGATGTCATCCATCGTGCCGCTCCTTTTTCTGGGCGTCGTCCCCCCAATCGTCAATTCCCGTTCCGGACTTGAGCGACACCTGGGGAATGAGCAAATTTGCCTACGGAGGAATGGCGCCACGAGGGCGGGTGGTGTCCGGCGCTGGTCGAGGCCCGTCCGGCGCCGGGTCCCGCACGAGCCAACACCCCTCCTGACCAGGGACGATGCTGCCGAGACGGGAGGTTCGACACCGACCCCGACCCGGCCCGACCAGCCCCGACGCGGCCCGTGTCGATTTGGTCAAATCCGGGTTTCCGGTCGGTACCGGCAGGCTGGCTTTCGACCCCTCCCCACTTGGTGAAGCGCGTCCGCTCCCTGTCGTCGCCGCGAGTAGGCCGATCGGCCCTTTCTGGACGATCCCTCTCAAGCGATGCGAGCGCGCGTCCGACCGATCGGCCATGACCAAAAGGCGGAGCAGGAGACGGTTCGTCCGACGGGCGGAGGAGTGGGCCGAGGTCGCCCGCTGGCTCGACATCTTCTGGTTCTGCCGCTGCCGGTACAGCAACGCGGCCAGCTACCGCTGCTACTACTGCGGCAAGCGGGCGCCGGCCGAGGTCCGCACCCTGGTGGCCGACACCATCGAGGCGGCGGAAAAGGTCGAGGTCCCGGTCGCGTCCCAGTAGAGGGCCGTTCGCCGCATCCCGTCCGACACGGGCCCCGGAGGTACCTTGGACTCATGGAACAGGTGCCGGTGCTGTGGCTCACCGCCGGCCTGAGCTGCGACGGCGATTCCATCGCCATGACCGCCGCCACCCAGCCCAGCCTGGAGGACCTCGTCCACGGCGCCTTTCCCGGGGTGCCCCGGGTCCGCTTCCACCACCCGGTGCTGGCCTACGAGGTGGGCGACGAGTTCGTGGCCGGCTTCGAGGCCGCCGCCAATGGCGAGCTGGGGCCGTTCATCCTGGTGGTGGAGGGATCCATCCCCGACGAGTCGGGCAACGAGGAGGGCTGCTGGGCCGGCTTCGGCACCGACCCCGCCACCGGCCAGCCCATCCCCACCACGAAATGGGTCGACCGTCTCACCCGCCAGGCGTGGTCGGTGGTGGCGGTGGGCACGTGCGCCTCCTACGGGGGTATCCACGGCATGGCCGGCAACCCCACCGGGGCCATGGGCCTGTGCGACTACCTGGGCTGGGACTGGCGGTCGAAGAGCGGGTTGCCCGTGGTCAACCTCCCCGGCTGCCCGGTCCAGCCCGACAACTGCACCGAGACGCTGCTCTACCTGCTCCGCCAGCTGGTCGGGGCGGCGCCGCCGATCCCCCTCGACCACGTCTTCCGGCCCAAGTGGCTGTTCGGCCAGACCCTCCACGAGAACTGCGACCGGGGTGGCTACTACGAGCAGGGCGACTTCGCAGCCGGGTACGGATCGAGCAAGTGCATCGTCAAGCTCGGCTGCTGGGGCCCGGTGGTCGACTGCAACGTGGGCAAGCGGGGCTGGATGAACGGCATCGGCGGCTGCGCCAACGTCGGTGGCACGTGCATCGGCTGCACCATGCCCGGCTTCCCCGACAAGTTCCAACCGTTCCTCGACGAGCCCCCGGGGGCCAAGATGTCGTCATCGGCGGTGCTGCTCTACGGCCGGTCGGTGCGGGCGCTGCGCAACGTCACCCGGGCGTCGATGAACGTCGAGCCGGAGTGGCGGGGGCCGTTGCCCAAGGGACTCAGGACGGCGGACGACACCCCCTTCGACGGGTGACAGACACCACCTCCCACCTCGTCGACAAGACGTGGGATCCCATCACCCGGATCGTCGGCAGCCTCGGCATCCACGCCCGCATCGACTTCCGCGACCGGCGGGTCGTGCGCTGCCACAGCACGTCGTCGATCTTCCGGGGCTACAGCGTCTTCATGCGGGGCAAGGACCCCCGGGACGCCCACCAGATCACCAGCCGCATCTGCGGCATCTGCGGCGACAACCACGCCACCGCCTCCGTCTACGCCCAGCAGATGGCCTACGGGATCAAACCCCCCAACCTGGCCGAGTGGATCGTCAACCTGGCCGAGGCGGCCGAGTACATGTTCGACCACAACCTGTACCAGGAGAACCTGGTGGGGGTGGACTTCTGCGCCCGCATGGTGGGGGAGACCAACCCCGCCGTCCTGGCCCGGGCCGAGGTCACCGAGGCGCCCCACGCCGGCGTCCACGGGTACCGCACCGTCGCCGACATCATGCGGGCCTTCAACCCCATGGAGGGCGCCCTGTACCTGGAGGCGCTCCACATGAGCCGCCTCACCCGGGAGATGTTCTGCCTGATGGAGGGACGTCATGTCCACCCGTCACTCCTCTACCCGGGCGGCGTCGGCACCGTCCCCAGCGTCCAGCTGTTCGACGACTACCTGGTGCGGCTGGTGAAGTACACCGAGCACCTCAAGCGCATCGTTCCCCTCCACGACGACCTGTTCGACTTCATGTACGAGGCCCTGCCCGGCTACGAGGAGGTGGGCCGGCGGCGGGTGCTCCTCGGCTCCTGGGGCTCGTTCCAGAACCCGGGGACGTGCGACTTCCGCTACGACCACATGACCTCGTGGGGACGCGACATGTTCGTCACGCCCGGCATCGTCGTCGACGGCGAGCTGGTCACCACCGACCTGGTCAAGATCAACCTGGGGATGCGCATCCTCCTCGGCAGCTCGTTCTACGACGACTGGGCCGAGGGGGAGACGTTCGTCACCCACGATCCCCTGGGCAACCCCGTCGACCAGCGCCACCCGTGGAACCAGACCACGTCGCCCCGACCCCAGCACCGCAATCTCGAGCCCGGCGGCCATTACACGTGGGTCATGTCGCCCCGGTGGCTCGACTCCCGCACCGGCGACCACCTCGCCCTCGATACCGGCGGCGGCCCCCTGGCCCGGCTGTGGGTCACCGCCCTTTCCGGCCGGGTGCGCACGCCCTACGTCGACGCACCGGGCGACGGCTCGGTACGCATCCGCCTGCCTCGCACCGCCCACCTGCCGGAGACCGAGTTCGCCTGGCGGGTGCCGCGGTGGTCGAACACGATCGAGCGCGACCGGGCCCGCACCTACTTCCAGGCCTACAGCGCGGCCATCGCCTTCCACTTCCTCGAGCAGGCCCGGGCCGAGGTCGGCGCCGGTCGGCTCGACGTGTGGACCCCGTTCGAGGTGCCCGACGAGGCGGTCTCCTGCGGCTTCCACGAGGCGGTGCGGGGCGTGCTCTCCCACCACATGGTCATCCGCCGGGGTCGCATCGCCAACTACCACCCGTATCCCCCCACCTGCTGGAACGCCAGTCCCCGGGACTCCTTCGGCACAGCCGGCCCCTACGAGGACGCGGTCGAGGGCTCGCCCGTGTTCGAGGAGAACGGCCCCGACGGCTTCAAGGGCATCGACATCATGCGCACCGTCCGGAGCTTCGACCCGTGCCTGCCCTGTGGCGTCCACCTGTACCTGGGCGAGGGGAAGGTGCGCCGGGCCCACCACGCGCCGACCTCGGGCGTCCGGTGACACCGGGGGGCGACGGCGCCCGCATCGACGTCGCCGGCCTGGAGGCGCAGCTGGCGGCGATGGCCGTGACCGATGGCGACGCCCTCGACGCCATGCGGCGGCTGGCCGAGGTCGTCTTCCCGGAAGGGGTCGGCGGGGCTGCCAACGAGCGCCTGGTGTGGCCGGCGGATGCCCACGAGAGCGGGCCCGCCGGGTTCGACGACGTCGCCGGCCAGACTGAGCGGGACGAGCTGCAGGCGCACGTCCGGCGGTCGGAGGTCCGCTTCCGCTCGCTGGTCGAGCAGTTGCCGGCGGTGGTGTTCTCCGCCGCCCTGGGGGAGCAGGACAACGAGGTCTACGTCAGCCCCCAGATCGAGAACCTGCTCGGCTTCACCCAGCAGGAGTGGCTCACCAACCCGCTGCTCTGGTATTCCCAGCTCCACCCCGACGACCACGACGTGGTCATCGACGCCTTCACCCGGGGCGTCCAGACGGGGGGGCCGTTCCGGGCCGAGGTCCGCTTCATCTCCCGTGACGGGCAGGAGGTCTGGATCCTGGGCGAGGCCCGCCTGATCCGCGACGAAGCGGGACGCCTGGCCTACTTCCAGGGGGTCGGCTTCGACATCACGCCCTCCAAACGGGCCCAGGCCATGATGGCCGACGCGGAGCGGGTCCGGGCCGAGGCGGCCCAGCTCCGGACGGAGATGGTCATCGCCCGGAGCGTCGAGCTGGCCGAGCTCAACGACCAGCTGCACGTGGCCGTCGCCCAGGCGGAGGCGGCCGAGGCCAGCCAACGGCTCCTGTTGGCCCGGGAGCGGGAGGTGGTCGAGCGCCTGACCCGCCTCGACCGGGACAAGACCGACTTCGTGTCGAGCGTCAGCCACGAGCTGCGCACACCCGTCACCAGCATGCTGGGGTACCTGGAGATGCTGGAGAACGGCGACGTCGGCGCGCTCAACGCCGACCAGGCGCGGATGCTCGAGGTCATCAGCCGCAACAGCCGGCGCCTGCTGCGCAGGATCGAGGACCTGCTGACGGTCTCGGGCCTGGAGGCGGGCAAGATGCGCCTCGCGCTGGCCCCCATCGCCGTCCCCGAGCTGATCGAGGGGGCGGTGGCGGCCATGGCCCCGGCGCTGGCCGGGCGGGACCTGAAGCTGACCGTGGACCTGGCCGACGAGCTCGCGACCATCACCGCCGACGCCGAGCACATCGACCGGGTCCTCATCAACCTGCTCAGCAACGCGGTGAAGTTCACGCCCGACGGCGGCCGCATCTCGATCATCGTCACCCGGCGGGACGACATGGTCGAGCTGGTGGTCGCCGACACCGGCATCGGCATCCCCGAGGACGAGCAGCCGCGGGTCTTCGAGCGGTTCTTCCGGTCGTCGCAGGCCCAGGAGATGGCGGTGCCCGGCACCGGGCTGGGTCTGGTGATCGTCAAGGGGATCATCGATCTGCACGGCGGCAAGATCGACGTGCGCTCGACGCCCGGCGTCGGCACCGAGGTGACGATCAGCCTCCCGCAGCTGACCGCCTGACCGCCTGATCCGGCCCTGGGCGCGAAAAGGGCGCCCACTCGGCTGACGGCGGACCAGCCGAGAAGGGCGCCGGCTCCCATGTTACGGGTTTCGGCCGGCGATGCAAGACAGACCGGTCGGTCGTTTCCCCCTTTTTCCGCCCCGGGCTCAGCCCTCGGCGAGGAAGCGGCGCACCAGGGGCACCGCCATGGCGCCCTCCCCGACGGCGGCCGCCACCCGCTTGGTGGACCCGAAGCGCACGTCACCGGCGGCGAACAGCCCCGGCAGGCTCGTCTCCAGGGGATAGGGATCGCGGGGGCGGCTCCGGGCCTGGCGGCCGCCGGTGACCTCGGGGTCGAACAGGTCGCGGCCGGTGATCAGGTAGCCGGTGGCGTTGGTGAGCACCCCGTCCTGTTCGGCCCACCCCGTGCGCGGCACCCCGCCGATGCAGATGAACAGGCCGTCGGCCGGCACCGTCTCCTCGTGGCTGGTCGTGTTGTCCCGGATGGTGACGGAGTGCAGCCATTCGTCACCGTCGAGGCCCACCACCTCGGTGTGGGGTCGGACGTGGATGAGGGGCGACTGGTCGATCCGCTGGCACAGGTAGTTGGCCATCGTCTCCGACAGCCCCTCGCCCCGCACCAGGATGGTGACCGTGCGGGCGTGCTCGGCGAAGTTCAGGGCCGCCTGCCCGGCGGAGTTGCCGCCCCCGATGATGTAGACCTCCTTGCCCGCCATGCCCGGGGCCTCGCTGGCGGCGGCGCCGTAGTAGACGCCCGAGTGCAGCAGGCGCTCGACCCCGTCGACCTCCAGCCGGCGCCAGTCGACGCCCGTCGCCACCAGCACCGCCCGGGCCCGCAGGGACGTGCCGTCGGTGAGGGTGCCGACGAAGTGCCCGTCCTCGGGGTGGCCCTCGGTCATCGACTGGAGCATGAGGATCTCGGCCCCGAACTTCTCCGCCTGGTGGCGGGCCCGCGCCGCCAGCTCGGCCCCGCTGATGCCCTCGGGAAAGCCGAGGTAGTTCTCGATGCGCCAGCTGGTGCCGGCCTGGCCGCCGGGCGCCCATTCCTCCACGACCACGGTCGACAGGCCCTCGCACGAGGCGTAGACGGCGGCGGCCAGGCCCGCCGGCCCGGCGCCGATGATGGCGAAGTCGTACGAGTCACGTGCCGGCGCCGACACCAGGCCCAGGGCCCGGCCGACGTCCTGGACGGTGGGTCCGGTGAGGCAGGTGCCGTCGTCCAGGGTGCACACCGCCACGTCCTCCGGGCCCTCGTCGTCGAGGTACTCGAACGGGACCGCGGCCCGGGTGAGGAAGTCCCGGATGTCGTAGGCGGCGGCGCCCCCGGTGACCACGACCCGGGGCGGGGTGGCGGCCGGCGGCGTCGCGCTCACGGGTGGTCGAACGTGGGGGCGCCGGCGACGAGGAACGCCACCTGGTCGACGTAGCACCACCACCACTCCTCGCCCGCCTCGTAGCTCTGGACGAGGGGGTGGCCGACGGCCCGGAAGTGGGCGGTGGCGTGGCGGTTGGGCGAGCTGTCGCAGCAGCCCACGTGCCCGCACGACATGCACACCCGCAGGTGCACCCACCGTCCTCCCATGGCCAGGCAGTCCTCACAGCCGGTCGATCGGGGCGACACGTCGGCCGCCTGGTCGAGGTGGGTGCAGGTCGGGGCCATGACCGATTGTCTACCGCAGCCGAACCCGATCAGCCACGGGCACAGGACGTCCCCGGACGGCGAGCGGCCGCCGACCATTCGGCGTCGGTCGTGCGGGGCCAGTAGTCACCGGTCTCGGGGTCCTGGTCGTAGGGGACGGGGGGCTCCTCACCGCCGGCGATGTCGGCGACGGCGGCCAGGAAGCGGTCGACGTCGGCCTCCGTGGTGGAGACGCCGGCGCTGGCCCGGACCGCCCCGGGGATGGCGCGGCGATCGCCCCGGAGCACGGCCGACCGGTACGACGCCACTTCCACCTCGTCCAGCCCCAACAAACGGAGCAGGTAGGGGTGGGCGCAGAAGCACCCGTGGCGGACGCCGATGGCGTGCTCCGCGCTCAGCCGGGCGGCCACGAGGGCGTGGTGCACCCCGTCGACCACGAAGGTCGCCACCGGCAGGGTCGGCGTGCCGGACGGGCCCAGGAGGTGCACCCCGTCGATGGCGGCCAACCCGGTTCGCAATCGAGCGGCCATGGCGTCGTCGTGGGCGATGACGGCGGGCCACCCGATCCGGGCCAGCTCGTCGATGGCGGCGTGGAGGGCGACGGCGCCCACGACGTTGGGCGAGCCCGCCTCCTCTCGCTCGGGGGGGTCGGTCCACACCACCTCGTCGAGGTCGACCAGGTCGACCGCCCCGCCCCCGGCGAGGAACGGATCGCCCGTCTCGAAGGTCGACCGGGGGCCGACGAGGACGCCGCCGCCGTACGGGGCGTACATCTTGTGGCCGCTCCACGCCAGGAAGTCGGCCCCCCCGGCCCCGCCGGGAAGGGGGCGGTGGGCCGCCAGCTGGGCCCCGTCCACCAGCACCGGCACCCCCCGGTGGTGGGCGGCGGCCACGATGTCGTCGATCGGCGGCATCCAGCCGGTGACGTTGGACGCGCCGGTGACGGCGAGCAGCCGGGGCCGGGGCCCGTCGTCGAGGGCGGAGGTGACGTCGTCGACGCCGAAGGTGCCGTCCGTCCCGCACTCGACGTAGCGGCGGCGGGCCAGGCGGGCCCAGGGGAGGAGGTTGGCGTGGTGCTCGACGACGGTGGTGACGACGGTGTCGTCGGGCGAGAGGCGGAGCCGGTAGGCGAGGTGGTTGATGGCCTCGGTGGTGTTGCGGCAGATGATGGCCACGTCGCCGCCGTCGTCGCCCTTGCCGGCGAAGGCGAGGGCGGCGGCCCGGGCCTCCTCGTACTCGGCCGTGGCCAGCTGCGACTTCCAGCCCGCGCCCCGGTGGACGCTCGAATACCGGGGCAGGAAGTCGGCGACGCGTTCGGCCACCGCGGGCAGGGCGCTGGTGGAGGCGGCCGCGTCGAGCGACAGGTAGCGGCGCTGGCGGCCGTCGATGCAGGGGGCGGTGAGATCGTCGCCGACGAGGCGTACGCCGAGGCGGTTGCCTTCCGGCGCCTGGTCCGGCACCACCCCATCCTACCGGCAGGGCGATTTTCGGTGGCACGCCGGGCCCGGGGCCGGCAAGCTGCGCCCGTGCGCTTCCTGACCGCCGCCGAGCTGGCCGCCGGGCTCGACCACGTCACGATGTCCCCGCAGGAGGTCGGGCGGGTCGAGCTCATCGTCCGCCGGCCCCAGCCCGGGGCGCGCGACGTCGTCACCGAGGGGACGCTCGATCCCGACGTCGGCCTCGTCGGCGACGGCTGGCTGGTGCGGGGCAGCACGAAGACGGAGGACGGCCGGGCCCATCCCGACATGCAACTGAACGTCATGAACGCCCGGATGGCGGCGCTGGTGGCCGTCGAACCCGACCGCCGTGCGCTGGCCGGCGACCAGCTCTACGTCGACCTCGACCTGAGCGAGGAGAACCTCCCGCCCGGCACCCGCCTGGCCCTCGGGTCGGCCGTCATCGAGGTCACCGACCAACCCCACCGGGGATGCGCCAAGTTCTCCGGCCGCTTCGGCGTCGACGCCCTCCGGTTCGTGAACTCGGAGCAGGGACGCATCCTGCGCCTGCGGGGGATGAACACCAAGGTCGTCGTCGGGGGCACGGTGCGGGTGGGCGACACCGTGGAGAAGTTGCGGCCCCTTCCCTAGCCGGGCTCGACCTCGAAGATGTCGCCGGGGGCGCTGGCCATCAACCCATCGGCCATCGCCTGCTTGAGGGCCGTGAAATGGGCCTCGTCGGCGGCGGTGGGGTCGGGCTTGCGGGCCATTGTCACGAACTCGTCGGTCACCCGGCCCGCCCGCACCAGAAGTGTCACGGCCCGGCCTCGGTAGCGGGGGCGGAACACGAACTGGGCCAGGGTGACGCCCCGCGCCGGACGTTCCAGGGCCGGGTCCACGACGTAGCGCCCGTCGGTCAGGCCCCTCGTCACCAGCTCGAAGCCGTCCCGGGCCCCCGGTCCCCGGAAGGCGGTCTCGATCACCACCTCTCGCCGCGCCAACGGCCCGTCGGGGTCGAGAAGGGGGAAGGCCAGCTCCATGGCCTTGAAGGCCATGGCCACGCCCGCCGGGCTGCCGGGCCCGCTGAAACGGAGCATCTCGTCGAAGGTGAAGGCGAGCAGCACTCCCTCGTCGACCACCTCGAGTCGCGGCGCCACCCGGCGATCGTACGCCGGGCCGCCTATCGTCCGGATCGGCCCACCGAAGGAGGACGGCGATGAAGGTTGCGATGCTCGGGACCGGCGTGGTCGGCCAGACCCTCGGCACCCGGCTGGTCGGTCTCGGCCACGCGGTGAGGATGGGCGCCCGGGAGGCGGGAAACGAGAAGGCGGCGGCCTGGGCGGCGGCGACGGGGGCCTCGGCGTCGGCCGGCACGTTCGCCGACGCCGCCGCCTACGGCGACCTGGTGGTGAACGCCACCGCCGGCACCGTCACCCTGCTGGTCCTCGACGCGGCCGGTCCCGCCAACCTGGCCGGCAAGGTGCTCGTCGACGTCTCCAACCCGCTCGACTTCTCCCACGGCCGGCCGCCGACGCTCTCCGTGTGCAACACCGACTCGGTGGGCGAGCAGGTCCAACGCCGATTCCCCGACGCCCGGGTGGTCAAGACACTCAACACGGTGAACGCCGACGTCATGGTCCATCCCGACATCGTCCCCGGTGGCCACACCATGTTCCTGTGCGGCAACGACGCCGACGCCAAAGCCGAGGTGCGGGTCATGTTGGAGACCTTCGGATGGCCCCGGGCCGACCTCCTCGACCTGGGCGACATCGGCGCCGCTCGGGCCATGGAGATGTACCTGCCGCTGTGGCTGCGCCTGTGGGGCGCCTTCGGCACCGGCCACCTCAACGTCAAGGTGATGGTGGGGGAGTAGCCCGCCTACGGCTCGAGCAGACCGGGGTGGGCGGGCACGTCGACGGCGTGCTCCTGGAGGGCCGACAGGGGGACGATGTCGAGGGCCCGCTCGTGGGTGGAAGCCAGCACCACGAAGGAGGCGGCCCCGTCGCGGTGGGCCCGCAGCCAGTTGGCGGCGGTGACGCACCAGCGGTCGCCGGGTCGCAGGCCAGGGAACCGGAACTCGGGCCGGGGTGTGCTCAGGTCGTTGCCGATCCGGCGTTGGTGGTCGAGGAACTCGGCGGTGACGACGGCGCAGATCGTGTGGCTGCCCCGGTCGTCAGGGCCCGTGCTGCAGCATCCGTCCCGGTAGAAGCCGGTGATGGGATCGGTGCCGCACGGCTCCAGTTCCCCTCCGAGGACGTTTCGATCGGCCATTCCCGCAGTATCGCCTGTGGCGGACGCGGGCGCTCGTGCCGGGGCGCCTACCAGTAGTAGGGCGGGCAGTTGTTGAGCTTGAGCAGCGGCACCCGGGTGGGGTCGTCGTAGGCGTTGGCCTTGAGGTACTGGGTGTTGATGTCGGCGCACTTCACCGGGTCGTAGGCCGGCTCGGTGGTGGTGGGGGCGAGGGTCGTCGGCGGCTCGGTCGTGGGCGGCTCGGTGATGGGGGCGACCGTCGGCGCCGGGGCCAGCGTGGTCACCGGGCGGGGGGCGACGGTGGTCGCGGGCGCGGCGGTGGTGGTCGTGGTCGGCGCGGTGGTCGTCGTGGGCGCCTTGGTCGTCGTCGGCCGGGCGATCGTGGTGGTTGTCGAGTCGACGACGTCGATCGCCGCCACCTGCCGGATCGGTCGGTCCTCGTGACCCACGACCACCCCTATCCCGACGGACGACAGGAAGATGGCTCCGAGCAGGGCGACGAACAACCGCGGCCGGTTCATACCGTTGGTATCGGCATGGATCGGGCCCGTCTGTAGGTCATTTGCACTACTCGGCGGCACCGGCTCCTCCGGCGTACTTCGTCACCTCCGCCGCCGACCTTGAGCCCGGGGCTCATCCGATGGCGGCGCCGACGGGCGTGCGTAGGGAGCTCCGGCCGACTCGCCACGAGTCGAGCAGGTGGCGGGCGAAGCGTCCCTCGACCGCGGTGAGGGCCCGGGCGCCGAAGACGATGTCGGCGGCCAGCGCCGGCTCCTGCCGGGCCAGCCCTCCGGCCATCCGGGAGCTGGCCACCCGGCCGTGGACGAGGTCGGCCTCCACGTGGACGTCGTAGAAGCGGCAGGCGGCCGGGGGTAGGCCCAGGCGCCGCAGAGCCCGGCCGTAGCGGCCCATGGGCCCCACCGAGGTCATCTCGAACAGGGCCAGGTGGCCGACGAGGGCGCCTCGCAAGCGCCGGTGGAGCCCGAACAGGGACACCAGGTTGACGGTGGCCAGCGTCGTGCCGGGAAGGGCGTCGAGGTAGGCACCGTAGGTGGGGTCGAGGCCGAGAGCGGCCATGGTGTCGGCGAACAGCTCGGCGTGGCTCTCGCCGGTGACGCCGTCGCCGTACTCGTCGGCCTGGATCAGCACCATGGCCGACTTGGGCGGGCCCGCCAGCCGGGGGATGCACCAGGTGTGGGGGTCGGCCTCCTTGAGCTGGTAGGCCGAGCGGTGGACGGCGAACTCCTCGAACTGGGTCCGAGTGCCCCGGTCGGCCATGTGGCCGGAGAGCGAGGGACCGTCACCACCGGCCAGGGCGGCCAGCTCGGCCTCCACGTCGACGAAGGCGCCGGCGGCAGGGAGCTCCGCCCGCAGGGAGCCCTCGAAGGCGGACTCCAGGCGGCGACGAAGGGCGAGCAGGCTCGGCTCCCACTCCCACCCGTCGTCGACGCCGGCGAAGCTGCGGTAGTGGAGCTCGTACAGGACGTAGAGGGCGAGATGGAAGTCGTCGCCGTCCGCGGGATCGGCCCGAGGAAACGGCCCCACCGGGTGGACCGGCTCCGCCAGGTGGTCGAGGACGTAGGCGCTCAGCGGCCCCCGGGGGCGGGGGAGGGCGGGACCGTGGGATGCACGCACCCCGGAGCCATTCCCCCGGACCCAGGCCGGTAACCGGCCGGGCCTCCGAGCGGCTCAGAGGCCGGTGCCGCGGTGCCGGCGGCGGGGACGAGCGGTCGCGAGTGCGGCGGCGCTAGGCGTTGCAGTGGGCGGGCGACGTGCTCGTGTCGGGGTCCAGGCACAACGGGCCCAGGCCGGTCGTGGCGTTCGGCCGGCTGATGAAGGCGAGGGGACCGGCGTTGTGGTCGCCGTTGAACGGTGTCACCCCGTTGAAGCCGCACGGCGCCGCGTCCGCGGGACTGTTGAACCAGAAGCCCAGGTGGAACGTGTTCGTCGGCGACAGGCTGGCGTCGGGGTCGAACCCGAAGATCTGATTCACCAGGATGGTCTTGAGAACGACGCTGCTGTTGGCCTGGAGGTCGGACTGGTACCAGGCCAGCCCGAAGTTCGTGAAGCCGGGCACGGGCGAGCCGTTGGCCTGCTGCGGGCTGCGCTCGACGGTGAAGACGTCGAAGTTGACACCCGGCTTGAAGCCCTTGGTGGAAAGGGTGAGCGTGTCGTTCGGGTCCCCCTTCACGACCTGGACCACGGCCGTCGGCGTCTGGCCCGGTGCGGCCAGGCAGGGCAGGAACTTCGCGTTCGGGAAGAGCAGGAACTGGCCCACGACGGGTGACGACGAGGCAAGATCGGGCTGCATCAGCAGCACGGCCAGGATCACGGCGGCGGCCAGACACCACCAGGTCCCGGGTCGACGGGAAAACGGGGCGGGAAGCGGCATGGGTTCCTCCCGGAGGCAACTCGAGCGTCGAGGTCGCCGCGAGTGTAGGAAGCCGTGCCCGCGTTTTGGTCGCGGGCATGCCCTCGACGAGCGCGTCGGCCGGGGGGCGCCGGTCGTCAGCCCCGGCGGTAGAGGCGGGTGGTCAGGGGCGCGAAGACGGCGGTGAGACCGGCGGCCACCGCCAGCACGATCACGATGTCCGTCATGTCGGCGTTCCCGCCCATGAGCCCGCGCGAGGCCCGGGCCAGGACGGAGATCGGGTTCACGTTGACGAAGGCCTCGAGGGGCCGGGGCAGCGTCTCCGGATCGACGAACACGTTGGACAGAAACGTGAGCGGGAAGATGCCCATGAAGCCCGCGTTCATCACCGCGTTGGGGGAGCGGAGCAGCAGGCCGAGGGTGGTGAAGACCCAGGACAGGCCGAAGGCGAAGATCACGACCAGGCCCAAGGCGGCCACCACCCCACCGACGCCGGCCGGGGGCCGGTACCCGAGGGCCAGCCCGACCAGGACGATCACCGTGCCCGCCAGCACGTAGCGGACGGTGTCCCCCAGCATCGAGCCCAGCAGGGGCGCCGGCCGCCAGACGGGCAGCGAACGGAACCGGTCGACGACGCCCTTGGTCAGGTCGGTGTTGAGGGCGACACCCGAGTACACGGTGGTGAACAGCACCGACAGGACCAGGATCCCGGGCAGCAGGTAGTCGAGGTAGTCGGCGGTCGACCCGGCCACCTCGCCGCCGAACACGTAGGTGAACATCAGCACGAACATCACCGGCGTGATGGTGACGTCGAGCAGCTGCTCGGGGACGTGCCTCACCTTGCGCATGCCGCGCCAGGCGAACGTCAGGGCGGCCGCCAGCGGCCCGGCCGGGTCGGGCTTCGGCGTCGAGGAGATCGCTCGGCGGACGGCGGCCTCGTCGGCCGCGGTCATGAGGTGGCCCGGTGTGGTGGGTCGGAGGCTCATGGTCGGTGAGTCCCGGGGACGGGTTCGGGCTCGCCGGCGGCCGGCGCCTCCGCGTGGTGACCGGTGAGGGCCAGGAAGACCTCGTCCAGGCTCGGCTGGCCGAGGGAGAAGTCGGCGATCCCCACGCTGGCGCGAGCCAGCTCGGCCATCGCCAGGGCCCCTCGGCCGGCGTCGGCGCAGGGGGCCGAGAGGGCCGCCGGGTCGGGCTCCCGGACGACCGCGCCGAGCTCCCGCTCCAGGAGCCGCTCGGCCTCCGGTCGCTGGCTGGGGTCGAGCAGTCGCACCCGAAGGGCGCCGGAGCCGACGGACGCCTTCAGCTGGCCCGGAGTGCCTTCGGCGATCACCTTGCCGTGGTCGATCACGGCGATGCCGTCGGCCAGCTGGTCGGCCTCCTCCAGGTACTGGGTGCAGAGCAGGATGGTGGTGCCCTCCGCCACCAGGGCCCGGATGATCCCCCAGACCTGATTGCGGGAGCGGGGGTCGAGACCGGTCGTGGGCTCGTCGAGGAACATGAGCCGGGGCGTGACCACGATGCTGGCGGCCACGTCCAGCCGGCGCCGCATGCCACCCGAGTAGGTCTTCACCAGCCGCCCGCCGGCGGCCTGGATCCCGAAGGCCTCGAGCAGCTCGGCGGCCCGCTCCTTGGCCGCCGGCCGACGGAGCCCGAGCAGGCGGCCGAGGAGCACCAGGTTCTCCCGCCCGGTCAGGTCCTCGTCGACCGACGCCAGCTGCCCGGTGAGGCTGACCGCCCGCCGCACCTGGTCCGCTTCGGCCACGACGTCGTAGCCGAGGACCCGGGCCTGGCCCCCGTCGGGGCGCAGGAGCGTGGCCAGCATCCGGATGGTCGTCGTCTTGCCGGCGCCGTTCGGCCCGAGGACGCCGTAGACCGAGCCCTGGCGCACGGCCAGGTCGACGCCGTCGACCGCCCGCGTCTCGCCGAACGACTTGACCAGGCCGGTGGCCTCGATGGCGAGAGGGGGATCGGTCACCGAGCCAGTGAAGCCGCCCCGGAAAGCGCCGGCCAACGGTTTTCCGTCGGCGGCCCCTAACCGGAGGTGACGCGAAGCACGGCAGTGGGGGAGGGCCCCCGATCGAGCTCCACCAGAGCCACGGTGTAGTTGGACCAGGTGGCGGAGATCGCTCCTTCCATGGTCTCGAGCGACAGGGTGGCCTCGGGGCCGCCCTCGTGGGCGATGGAGACGGCGATGGTCGCGTTCCCGGCCCAGATGCACTCGACGTCGAGCGGGCAGCGGGAATCGGCCACCAACCGCACGTAGGTCACCCGCAGCCCCTCGCCGGCAACGGCCACCGATTCCCCGACGTCGAGCGGGAACGCCTGGCCGAGGGTGACGCTTCGTCCCGCCGGAACCGTCGGCACGGCCGGGGGAGTGGTGGACGACGATGGGGGCGGGCCGGGGGAGCCCGTCTCCACCGGCGTCGAGTCGCGCCGACACCCGGTGAGGCCCAGCAGGCCGACGACGGCGACGGCGACGATCGCCGCCGGCCAGCGCCGGTTCATCGACACCCACCGTGTTGCACGCGATCGAGACTGCCAGAGTTCCGCCACCGCGGCACGCGTCCCCACGGGCGGGGGAGACGTGCCTGTCGATCGGCTGGCGGGCGTGGCGTCAGGCGGGAGAGGCGCCGGGGCGGCGCGTGCGGCGCCGACCGATCAGGGCAGAGGTACCGAGCAGCAGACCCATGGCCGCCAGCGCCAGGCTGGTCATGAACGCGATCACGACGAGCCAGTAGGCGTTGTCGCCGAGGTCGACCGCGTGCGGCCACGGGATGGCCATGGCGACGACCGTCAGGGAGGCCAGCGCCGGCCCCGCCAGGAGAAGCTTCCACCAGGACTTTCCTGCGGCGTCGTCGACCCGGACGGGCTGCTCGGCCTGCCATGACCAGGCGCCGACGGCGCCGGCGACGAGCGCGACGACGAGGAAGACGGGCAGGGCCGGCCCGGTGCCGATGGTGAGCCCCAGCAGCGCGGCCGTACCGGCGACGAGGCCGGATGCACCGCTTACGAAGCGAGAGGACGGACGGTTCATGTGGGCCTCCAAGCGTTGCGTCGGAACGGACACGGCCAGATCGCGCAGCGTGCGCAACCACACGCGCCCCGGCGACTCGTCATCGAGCTGGTCGGCGAACAGGGAGACGAGGTCGGCGTCGTAGCTGCGTCGGAACGACGGGGGATACAGCCTGGTCAGTGTCCGGTAGACGGCGACGTGGGCGTGGCGGTCACTCATGCGCCGGCACCCCCCAGGCCGGGCTGGAAGTGCCTGAGGCGGCCCACCAACGAGCGGAGTCGATCGAGCTCGTCCAGCGCGACCGCCCGACCCCCGCCCGTGAGCTCGTAGTAGCGCCGGCGCTCGTTGTCGTCCCGGGCGTCCCGGTCGGTGGTCTCGACGATCAGGCCCTCGGCGAGCAGCCGGTTCAGGGTCCCGTAGAGGGTGCCCGGTCCCATGCGAACCGCTCCCGCGCTGAGCTCCTCGACCCGGCGCATGAGCGCGTACCCGTGGTTCTCACCGTCGAGCAGTGCGAGCACGAGGTGAAGCGACGCCGCCGGCAGCGGCTTGGGTGAGGTGTCCGGGGCCACCATCGAATCATGATGTATCGAAAACCGATAGTCAAGGACTAGAACCAGATCTCCACGCCGACGGCCGGTCAGCGGGCCCGGTCCAGCTCCTCCAGCCGCGCCGCGGTCTCCCGGTACCGGACGCCGGGGATGAGATGCACGCCGGTGAAGGCGCCGCTCTCGGCCACGCGGTGGGCCATCTCGCATGCGAGTTCCACGCCAGCGCCCCGGTCGCTCTCGATGGCGCCCAGCCAGCTCGCGGGCACGTCGATCTCCGGGATGGCGGCCACGAGCTTGCGGGCCATCGACGCGCTGGGCAGCACCATGACGCCGGCGTACACGTCGCCGTCGAAGGGGAGCGTGTCGCGCCACGCGAGCAGCGAGTCCACGTCGAACGACACCTGGACGAACAGGAAGTCCGCCTCCCGCTTCCAGGCCGGGAGTGGTCGCAGCCGGGTCGTGACACCCGCCCGGAAGCGGCCGGCGTGACCCTGGTGCTCGTCGCTGAAGCGCCGCAGCTGCTCGATCATCGAGCGGACCGTGAGCTGCCCGGTGCGGGCGCCCGCGACCGGCTCGTCCCCGTACACGAAAAGGAACTCGTCGACGCCATAGGCGGCTCCGGTCAGGAGGTCGCGTCGGAAGCCGAGCGCGTTCCGGTCGCGGGCGTTGAGGCAGGCGATGGCCCGCCCCCCCATGCGATCGACCTCGTGGGCGACGGCGATACTCGACACGGTGGCCCGTCCCACGTGGTTGTCGGGGATGAGGTAGGCGGAGGCCACCTTGCTGAGCACGCCGATCTGGTGCCGGACGTGCATCAGGTCGGGCCTGGTCGGCGGCTCGATCTCACAGATCCACTCGAAGGGCCGCTCGCTCATCCAGAGCAGGCTATCCACGGGCACGGACGACGGGGCCTGGTCGTGAAGGTGTGGAAGTGGATGTCTCATTGCCGGACTCCAAAGGACATCTCTCTCGTCGTCAGTCGAGTCGATCTGGGAGCGCCAGCCGCGGACGAGCCGCCGCAGCCTCCTGAGGTGAACTCGCAACCGTCGACGTCCGTCGGTCGCCTTTCGTCCACGTCGGCGGGTGACGCCAACCCGGGGGCCTTTGCCCGCGCCCCCGAAGTCGGGCGCCAGATGGTCCTCTCGAGCAGTCAGCTTGGCCCAGCGCCGTGTTCGGACGACACCCGCAACAGGGCAAGTCCACGCGGCTGAACGCGCCAAAGTGGCAAAGAACTCGGCGGCTAACGTCGAGTCAGCGGCACGCGTGGATCGCTGGCCGGTATCGAGGCACCGGTTGACTAGTTACCGATTGAAAACCAACACCTCAAACTCTTGAATGCGGGCGGCTCTGTCGATTGCGCTCGCTACGTTGATTTCCAGTTGAACGTAGCGGCCACGATAGAGTGTATTTCCGTCGCCCCGCAGTAGATGATTGGTGAGGTCGGCTCGGTTGGGATTGTCGAAGGTTCCGATGGTCGTCCAGGGCCCCGTGGACGAGTTGCCAACTTTGATAGTGTATTTCAGGGTATTCAGGGTGTCAGGTTCTCTCTGGGTTTTCAGAATTGTCAGGGGGCCATCTCCCGCGTGATGGACCACGACACCGTTGATCAGCCGGGCATTGCCTGAAGGGAGTAGCCCTAAGTCGACCTGTAGCGTCGGCGGCTTGTTCAACACTCCCCCGACAACGACACCGGGAGAGCTACCGCACCACTTCGTGGTGTAAATGCTGGCCACACTGCCGTCCACGGCCTTTTCTGGTCTCTGATCCAAAAGTACCGTCGGGAGAGGAGTGCACGAGACAGCGTTCATCGCCGTCACTGGCCTGCCGATCGACCCGTTGTTGTTGCCATCTTGAAGATCAAATGCTTCGGTAACCCACATGGTCCAGGCTCGGTCGTTCCAGTCTCCGAGATTGGAGACGTCGGCCTGGAATCCTCGCAGAAGGAACTGCTTGTCCTCGAGCATCAAGACATAACCCGGGCGGACTTGTACGGAGCTGACTTTTTCCCTCCACTCCATGTCACCCCCGACTCGGGCCACATATGGCTGGGAAAGTGGCCAGCGCTCTTCCGCGGCACAGATCTTCTTGCCTTGGAAGTTGGCAGCCTCGAACAGCACTATGCCGCAGTTCGCAATACTGTAATCGATTGTTCCGCGAACGCCAGGATCGTAGTTAGGGAGGAAGCTCCCAGCTGCTTGCGCAGGCGCAGCGCCAAGTCCGACGGCGATGATTGCCAAGGCCCCCACGAACGATGCTAGATAGGTTCGTCGTAGAGGGCGCTGCTTCAGCGGCGACAGTGCGCTCATATTCCTGATGGGGAAAACGTTCAGGCGGGCAAAAAGCGGGTGGGCTTTCATCGTACTCCTCTCAATGCGCCAAGCGCGAGCCAACGGGGCGCCGACCGCCGAGCGTCCCGATGGTTTGCGTTGTTTCTCCTTCGTCGAGACTCGCCGGGTCCTGTTCTCGACCGACACCAACGAGGTCCCGCAGGAGTGCGTCGCTTCGGTGCTGGAGATCCGGAGCTTCCTCAGCGATGTCATCGGTGACGATGGAGTGGCCAACGAGCTGCCGCCGCGATCACGGTTCCAGCAGGTCGCGCTCGCGCAGCACGGCCACGAACGCGTCCACGTCGCGGACGGCAGCCTGGGGGTCGATCCCGAATCGCTCGGCGAGGACGCGCGCGAGGTCTGGTCGGCGCGCACCGTCGACCAGCCTCTGCCACACGAACGCGCCGGTGCGGTTGAGGAGGAGGTACTGGCCGCGGTCGAGGTCGAGAGCGAGCACCTCGCCTTCGAACGCTCGCCATTCGAGCGCTCCGGGCCGAAGCCGGAGCACGTCGCCTGTGTTTCCGACCATCATGGATCACCCGGCGGGAACCTAGCTCGGTCGTTTCCGATGTGCGAGAATAAAAATGGCGCCGGCGCACTGAGCGAGGCCTGAGGCGGAGAGTGGCAGATGGACGACGACCTCCAGGATGAACCCGAACCCTACGAGCCGCCCCGCATCGTGGTGCTCGGAGACATCGAGGATACGCTCGGCGCGATCGAGTCTGGCGCCGATGTGGCCGCCCAGTTCTCCCCACCTCCTCCTCTCTAGTCGAGCTGGGTCGAGCTGACCTCCCCGTCCTCGAGGATCTCGCACAAGGCCGCGGTCGCCGTCGCGATTCCCTCAGGCGGTGACCACGCCAGGCAGGGAACGGCATCCACGAGGTCGGCGATCATTGCGAACCGTGCGGTGCGGCCCCGCGGCGTGAGCGGGCCCCACCATCCGGCGTCGCATCCCAGGCGAGCGGCGGCCTCCGCGGGGCCAAGGATGCGTGCCGCCGGCGCCAGGCCCCGGGGCTCGAGCAACACCAAAGCCCGCATGGGCGCGCCGTTGACGGCGCCGAGGGGCACCGTGACCTTCCCACCAGCGCACGGGATGCCGAGGCCGCGAGCGGTGTCGGCCCGCAGTTCGGCGTAGGGCGGTCCTGGCTGGGCGCGGTGGTCGAGGGACAGCACGGTGACGTCGTCGTGCAGCACGCTCCAGCCCCGGCGCGCCAGAGCAAGCGAAACGGCGGCGGTTGACTTGCCGCGTCCCGACCTGCCGCAGATGGCAACGGCCGAACCGTCCCGCACGACGCTTGCCGCGTGGAGAACGAGGTACCCCATCGTCGAGACGAGGCACGCCAGACCGGTGCTGACCACGCATGCGGCGACGCGTGGCCGCCTTCCCGACCCGTCCGCTTCGATCACGCGTCGGTCACAGTCGACGCGCATCGTTCCGGCGTCGCCGAACCAGAAATTCACCTCCTCGTCCTCGACGGCGAAGCCCCACGGCACCCGCTCGCCGTTCACGCCCCCAAACGTGCCGATAGGCGCGAGCGGCGGAGCCTCGGTCGCGACGTCGCAAACCTCGAAGTCGGCGCGCCGGTTCCCTTCGGCGGCCGCCAGCGGAAGCGGGATCTCCGACGAGATCGTCAGGCCGTAACAGCTGTACAGCACTGGCGCGTCAGGAAGCGATGGGCGAGCGCGAGCCGCCGTAGGAACACAACGTCTCCGATGGTGTAGGCCCCCCCTCCGGCCATGCGAGCCGCGAGCAGGTCGTAGTCGACCCCGGGCAGGCGCACCGGCGGATCGACGACCTCGATGGCCATGCGGCTCAAGGGGTGAGCGGCGGCCACCGCGGCGTCGAACGCGGTCTTGCCCGTCTGATCGCGAACGGCTGCGGGCAGTTCGGGAAAGCCCTCGCGCACGAGGCCCTTCCAGCGGCCCCGCAGGTGCTTCGCTTCCGGTGGGAGCCCGAGCAGGAACTCCAGAAGCTCACGATCGGCGAAGGGGTGGGCGAGCTCGACTCCGGCGGCGTCGGCGACGAGCGCAAAGGTTACGAGCGTGTGGGCCAGCATGGGCCCGACGCCGCGGAGTTGCGCCGCCCGCCAATCGGCGACCGACCTCCCCGTCCGCACCCGCCCGAGGATGTCGGGCCCGAGCCAGCGCAGATGGGCGAGCGGATCAGGGGCGGGCCCGCGGCCCACGCGCGCCAGGCGCCGCATCCATGGAGGCGCGGCATCGCCCGCCCAGCTGCGCAGCGTGTCGCGCCGTCGCCATCCACCCACGATCGACCATGAAAGGGCGTCGATGGCAAGCCCCGGACGACGCAGGAGCAGGGGGCTCAGCCGGTTCATCGCGCCGAGCGCGCCATCACCATCGTGGCCGTCGAGGAACCTTCTGTGGCCCAGGTCGGCGGCGGCGGCAAGAAGCCCGCTGAGGTGCCCGATGTTGACGGCCAGGTGGGGTTGGCCGTGGAGGTCGAGCTCCGCGTCGAGCTCCTCGGCGCCCGGGTGGCTCACCTCGATGAGGTCGCCAGTCAGGCCGAGCGACTCGCGCACCGCAAGGATGCGGTCGGTCTCGTCCACCGAAGGGAACCGCGGGAAGACCGACGACACCGTCTTTGGGCGAAAGCCCGCCCGCACTGCGGCCGCCGCCACGGCTGGCGAGTCGAGCCCGCCCGACAAGAGGACGGACGAATCGTCTCGGCATCGCCGACCGGTGGCTTCCACCAGGCGAGCGGCGAACTCGGCCTCGGGCTCACGTGGGCCCTTCCCGCCGTCCCACAGGAAGCGCTCTGGCGTCCACTCCTGGGTCATCTGCGTCCTGCCGGGGTGCCATTCGAGACGGTGTCCGGCCGGTAGCTCCCGGATCCCGGTGAACCACGTGCGTTCCGGATGGCTGAAGCGGGCCGCCATGCGGTCGGCAGCCGTGTCCCAGTCGACGCTGAGGTCGACCCAGGGCAATCGCGCGAGCTGCGTCAGCCGCGACGCCCACGCGATGCGGTTGCCGTCGGAGGAGACGGCATAGAACAGAGGCCGCATGCCGATGGCGTCGCGGCGGAGGACGACACCGCCGTTGCCGACGATGCCTTCGGCGCGCTCGGTGACGCCGTGCACCACGGCCGTGCCTCCCCGTTCCACCCGTCCGTCCCCGCAGGCGACAAGACCAGGCGCTCGTGCCGACACCGCCATTCCCGGCACGATCAGGAGGTCGAGCTCCTCGTCGGGCGCGGGGCCGTCGATACCGTGGCTGCCGGCGATGGCGGCGGTCACGTCATTCGGACTCGAGAAGCTCGAGCTGCTCGAGCTGCGACACAAACTCCTGCACGTCGGCCGCCAGCGAGGCCCGGTCCCAAGCTGCCGACATGGAACGTTCGATCTCCTCGACGGTGCGCGGCTCGACGAGGAGATCCCAGATGCGGGTGGCAGTGCGGTTGAAGCTGAGCATGCGGCCTTGATGGAAGAGGACGACCTCTCCACCCACCTCGCGCAGTTCCTCGATGGCCTCGTGGCGGCGCACTATCACCGGGCTAGCCTAATGTGCGTGGGCAGCGGGAGTTCGGTGGTGTCGGCCGACAGCCACGTCCTCGAACCGCCCGACTTGTGGACGTCGCGGATGCCGCGCCGATGGCGTCCGGTCGCACCTCGAATGGTGACCTCCCCAGAGCGCGGTCTGGTACTGGTGGGCCTCGGCATGGGGGCAGTGACCGTCAACGATGCGTCGGCGCCCGATACCAAGCTGGCCAGTCACAGAGTCGACTTCGCGAGCATGCAGAAGGGTGGCTACGACCCCGACGTACGGGTGGCGGACATGGACCTCGACGGGGTCGACGCCGAGATCCTCTATCCGACGGTGTGCCTTCTCCTCTACACCGCACCCGACGCCGACTACCGGCGCGCCTGCGTGCGCGTGTACAACGACTGGCTCGCCGAGTTCTGCAGCGCCCGGCCCGAGCGGCTCTACGGTGTCGCGTTGCTCGACGTGGAGGACCCGGGCTGGGCCGTCGAGGAGATGCGTCGCGCCAAGGAGGCCGGGATGGTCGGGTGTATGGTCCCCGGCCGTCCCCCCGACGGGGACTACCACGAAACGCGCTTCGACCCCCTCTGGGAGGCGGCCAGTGCGAGTCAGCTGCCGGTCTCCGTTCATGCCTTCACCGACCGCACCCGGAAACCGTCAGGCCCGTCGATGTTCATGGACCCGATCCATCAGATCCAGCGCACGCTCGTGCTGCTCGCCCAGTCGGGGGTCTTCACCCGCCATCCCCGTCTGCGCGTCGTGGTGTCGGAGTTCGATGCGGGCTGGGTACCCCACTTCTTCGAGCGCTTCGACAGCATCGTCGAGCGGCGAGGCGACGACGAAGCGGGCAGGCCGAGCGACGTCCTCCGCCGCCACGTCCACTTCGGGTTCCAGGTCGACCGCGTCGCCGTCGCCCTTCGCGAGTGGATCGGCACCGAGACCTTGCTGTGGGGCAGCGACTACCCCCACGTCAGCTCCTTCTGGCCGCGCTCGCTCGAGGTGCTCGACGAGCTCCTCGCCGGCGTTCCCGATGCCGACCGCGCCGCCATCACGGGCGGGAATGCAGTGGGGCTCTACGGGCTGACCGTAGCCAACGTCGCGGCCGCCCGCTGATCGGCCAGGACCGGTCTCTGGCCTGTCAGGGGCGGCCGCCTGCTGACACCGACTGCGCAACGGCGCTGACACGTCGCCTGCGTTCCCGCTGACGTTCCGGGTGCGCCTGACAGCCAGATTCACTTCGTTCCACAGGTATCCGTGTGCACTACTACCGAGAGCGCCCAACCATGGCTTTACATAACCAGGATTATGGGCGGTCGGAACGAGGTCGGCGGCAGCCTACGCTGCGACGGATGTGAAGTGAAGCGCCGATGTCAGTGGATGCGCAGCGTCGTGTCAGTGCGCTTGCTCCTCGTGCGGGCTGCGACGTGTGCGTGCCGACGTCAGCAGTCGAGGGTCACACCGGCGGTTCGGCAGATGTCGCGCGAGCGATCAGGACCCAACGCTCCGATCCGGTAAACGAGCATCGCCTTGGGGAACGGCTGGAGATTGTCGAACGAGGCGGCCGACTTCTGTGGGAGGCCCTCTGCCTCGCCAAGAGTCAGCTCGCTGGGAACACCGCGGATTCGACTGGTTACCGGCGCCACGAGAACCCGCTGCATCACGCGGTTCGCGGCGTCTCGGCTCACGACGAGGAAGGGCCGGCCCTTCTCCTCCGGCGTTTCACCCCACCAGATCTCGCCTCTCGCTACCACCACTTCTCCCAGGGTTCTTCGTCGATCGCCTGTGCCGCCAGGCGCTTCGCCTCCGCCAACTCGCTCTCGGACTCTGGGGCCCGTCGATAGCCGATGGCATACGCCTCCTCGATGGCATCCCGTCGCTGCCCTGCGACGATTATCTCCACCGCCCGACGAACGGCAGACGAGCGGCTTGCGAAGAGTCCCTGGGCAACCAGCTCGTCGAGCTCGCGTACGAGCCCATCTGGCAGCTTCACGGCGATCTGCGTCATTCGATCAGTATACCGGTCGGTATTACCGAACGGAACGACTCGACTGTCAGTTTGTCTGCGTTTCCGCTGTCACTTTCCCTTCACTTCACAACGGATGTGAAGCGAGTGTCAGGCGCACCCGGCATGTCAACGGGAACGCAGCCGACGTGTCAGCGCCGTTGCGCAGCGACGTTTCAGCACTCATGCGCAGTGCGGTGTCAGCTTCAGTCCCGATCCTGAGCAGGGCGGGTCGCGGCTTCTAAACTTGGGCCACCGTGGAGAAGGGAGACATGCGTGCGCCGTCCCTGTGTTCGCGCGGCAGTCGTCGCGTTCCTCGTCCTTCTCGGTGCGTGCTCGTCGTCGTCCGAGGACTCCGACACGACCACCACCTTGGCTGGGGGCCCGGCGGCGAGCGGGGCACTGGACGGGGTGAAGGTGCCCGACGCGTTCACCGCGCTCACGCTCGTGCCGGTCAGCGCGGGGACGTTCCCGTTCCTCGGGACCGATCAGAAGTATCACGTCAGCTACGACCTGCAGCTCACCAACGCCTCGCGGGTGCCGGCCACGCTCGACAAGCTCGAGGTCGTTGACGGCCGCGATCCGTCCAAGGTGCTGGCCTCGTTCTCCCGCACGCAGCTGGTCGATCCGGACTGTCCTCCGGGTGACTGCAACCGGCTGCGCCTGCTCCCCTCGGCCGACGCGCCGGACGCCGCGATCCCGCCTCAGGAGTCTCGGGCCCTGCTCATCGACCTGAGGTTCGACTCGCTGGCGCAGGCGCCCAAGGCCGTGCTGCACCATCTCTACGGCACCGGAGCCGCGACGCCGCCGGCCAAGGCCCCGGCGCCGCTCGATTACCTGGCGGCGCCGTTCGACATCTCGGCGGGGACCCCTCGGGTGATCGGCCCGCCGGTCAAGGGGAAGAACTGGATCGCCCTCAACGGCTGCTGCGACATCGGTTGGCCCCACCGCACGTCGCTTGCGTCGCTCAACGGGAAGCTCGGCAACAGCCAGCGCTTCGCCATCGACTGGAAGCAGGTCAACGACAAGGGAGAGATGTACGTCGGCGACAAGACCAAGAACGAGAGCTACGTCGACTACGGATCGACCATCTATGCGGTGGCGGACGGCACCGTGGTGGCCACGCTCGACACCGAGGACGCCAACGCGCCCGGTGTCCTTCCCGCCGCCGATCCGGTGCTTGCGGCCAAGCTCACGGTCGAGAATGTCGACGGCAACCACATCGTCCAGGACATCGGTGGGGGCGCGTACGCCATGTACGCCCACCTCCTCAAGGGCTCGATGAAGGTGAAGGTAGGCGACAAGGTGAAGAAGGGCGACGTAATCGCCCAGTTGGGCAACACCGGCAACTCCAACGCCTCACACATGCACTTCCAGCTGATGGACGGGCCCTCGCTGCTCCAGGCCAACGGACTGCCGTACGTGATCGACACGTTCACCTACCTCGGCCAGGTCTCGCCGGCCTCGATCCTGGCCGCGGACGACTTCCTCACGGGGACGTTCCTGCCGGCCACGCCGGCGGCGGGCCAGCCCCGCACCGACCAACTGCCATCGGTGCTGGCCACCGTCGACTTCCCGTAGCCATCCTCGTCCGACCCGCCCGGAGGCCGAGTCCCGGCGGTGCCGCGACGCGGCGGTCACCGGCCGTGGCCCCGACGCCGACGGTGCTCCTCCCCCACCACCCGGAGCTGGCCCGGCGCTGGGCGACGCCGACAACCCGTCGGCCCCTGGAAACGGATCGGCCAGCGGACCGGGCCGGGCCGGCGTCAGTGAAGCCGGGCGTCACCCGGCCTCGCCCAGGATCGAGGCCAGGAACGACGCGGTGGCGTCGGGCGAGGAGAGCACCGACCACATCGTCGGCGGATCGTTGAAGTTGGCGATGAGGGCATCCGCCACCCGTGCGTCACCAGCGGCGGCCACGAACGCGCCCACGACATGGTCGGCCGGCGGTCCCAGGGTGGCGTTCGTCCACGCCGTCACCGGGCCCGCGAACGCCCACATCGCCTCAGCCACCCGCCCGCAGAAGGCCCCGTCGTAGGGTCCGCCGCCGAGTATCGCCTGGGCCGCCACCGCCGCGCAGTGGGACGCGGTGTTGGCGCCCTGGCCGGTCACCGGGTCGTTCGTCACCCAGGCGTCGCCGACGGCGAGGGCGTAGGTGCCTGATGGAAGCCGGATGGCGGCGTGACGGACACGCGGCGTGATCGCGCCCCGGAGCACGTCGAGCGGACCGCGGACACCGAAAGTCGTGGGGTCGGCCAGGGCGGCGACGTCGGGGGTGAACTCGGACAGCAACTCGAATACCCGGGCGTCGTACGCCGCCGGGTCGCGGGCGTAGTCCATCGCCGCCAGCTGGGCGTAGGGGCCGCCCGGGACACCTTCGAACAGCAGGCCCGCGATCTCGCCGTCGAACGTGGTGAACGCAGGTTGGAAGAGCTCACCGACGGCGGGGATCACGTGGTAGCCGAAGTCCGCCCCCTCGAGCGTTCCGAGGCCCTCGACGAACATGGCGCACAACTCGCGCTGCGGCGCGGTGAACGGCGACCTCGCATGGTCGACACCGAACAGGGTGTCAAGCCCCCGCCGCCCGGCGGCCACGACGACCAGGTCGAACCGCTCGCCGAGCGCGACCAGGGCGTCGTCGTCGAGCAGCCCGAGCTCGTAGCGTCCGCCGCGGTCGAGGTAGGCCTCCAGCGCGTCGGCCTGGACGATCCGCATGTCGACGAAACTCCACGGCTCGTCGACCTTGCCCCGGAACGACAGCTCGGGATTTCCGACCGCCGGGTTGTGACGCAGCGTGAACCGCACCCCCGACGTCCGGGCGGGCAGGTCCCGCAGCTCCAGCTCCCGTTCGAGGCGGCGGATGCGACCGAAGCGGGCCACCGTGTTGAGCATCCTCCCGGAGCGCAGGTCGTCCGGCGCCCGATCGCCGTGCAGGACTGGGTCAAGCCCCGCCCGTTGCAGCAAGAGGGCGAGATGCAGGCCCGCGATCCCAACCCCGACCACAGCAATCGTCATGCCGAGTCCTCCGCGCCACGCGTTCCGCTCGACTCCGTCGACCGTCATCATCGCCGGCCACCAGCCTCCCCAAAAGGGTGGTACCACCAGTTTCTCGACGACCGGACAGCCAGGTTCGCCCACTCGGTGGCGACCGATCGCACGGCGGATTCGACGGGAGGCCGCTCAGAATCGGTGCGTCGCTCCGTCTGTATCGACATGAAGCTCACCGTTCAGACGTTCCTGACCCTCGACGGCGTGATGCAGGCCCCCGGCGGACCTGAGGAAGATCCCAGCGGCACGTTCACCCATGGCGGCTGGCAGGCCCCGTTCGCCGACCCGGCCGTCGGCGAGTTCGTCACCGAGCTCAACAGCCACGCCAGCGCGTTCCTCTTCGGTCGCAGAACGTTCGACATCTTCCGTGGCTACTGGCCTGATCAGACCGACCCCGCCAATCCCATCGCCACGGCGATCAACTCGCGGCCCAAGTACGTCGTGTCCAACTCGCTGAGCGAGGCCGATGCCGTCTGGCGCGGCGAGCACCCCGACACTGCTCGCCTCGTGACCGGCGACGTCGTCGCGGCGGTGGAGGCGCTGAAGGACGAACCCGGCGACGAGCTGCAGATCTGGGGAAGCGGCAGACTGCTCCAGACGCTGTTGCAGCACGAGCTCGTCGACCGCTTCCGCCTGATGACGTTTCCACTGGTGCTCGGCTCCGGTCGCCGCTTGTTCAACGAGGGCATCCTCCCGGCGACGATGCGCCCGGTCGACCTCACCGTCACCGATCTCGGCATCGTCCTCGGCACCTACGAACCAGCCGGTCCGGTTGGCCACGGTCAGATGTGACCGGAGACCGAGTCGGGGGACCACAACCGGCCGGCCTTTCGGCTGGCCATCACCTCATCCGTCCGACGATTGGCCGGCCTGGACTAGCTTGAAACCGCCGAGACCACCTGCGCCCGGAACACGGCGTCTCGGATGTCCGGCCCCCGCATGGCGCCAACCCGCTTGGAGGGGCCGTGGCCGTCCGGGAAGCAAAGCCGCCGCGCAACGAGCGCGTCATGGCCAAGGGCTGGATCCAGGCGGTCGTGCTCGTCAGCCTGTTGGGGTTCACGGTGCTCGGATTCATGGCCGCCCGGACCTACCAGGCGGAGCCGCCGATCCCCGACCGGGTGGTGACCCCCTCGGGCGCCCTCCTCTTCTCCGGCAACGACGTTCGTGCCGGTCAGGACGTCTTCCTGCGCAACGGCTTGATGGAGTTCGGGTCGGTCTTCGGCCACGGCGGGTACCTCGGCCCCGACTTCACCGCCGACTACCTGCACCGGGCTGCGATCCTGGTCGAGACCAGCTACGGCGGCGCCGCCGACGCCCGTCAACGGACGGTCGACGACTTCCGCACCAACACCTACGACGGCGCCACCCGGACCCTGGTGTACACCGAAGCCCAGGCCGACGCCTTCGAGTCCCTGGCCCGCCATTACCACGACTTCTTTGCCGACCCCGCGGGCAACCACGGGCTGCGGCCGTCGGCGATCGCCAGCCCCGACGACACCCGCCACCTGACCGCCTACTTCTCCTGGAGCGCGTGGGTGTCGGCCGCGGAGCGTCCCGGCAAGGCCTACTCGTACACCAACAACTGGCCGCCCGAAGCGTTGGTGGGCAACAGCCCGTCGGCCAACGTCGTCGTCTGGAGCGTCCTGTCGCTGATCGCCCTGCTGACCGGGATCGGCGCCCTGCTGGCGGTGTTCGGGCGGTGGAACTGGCTCGGCTGGCACGGCCGTGACCAGCACGAGCTCTCCTTCCGCCCGCCCGACCGGGTGGCCCTGACCCATTCCCAGAAGGCCACCGCCGAGTTCTTCCTGGTCATGGGCCTCCTGTTCCTGCTCCAGAGCCTCGTGGGGGTGGCCAGCCAGCACTACCGGGCCGAGATCGGCGGCTTCTTCGGCATCGACACCGACCGGTTCCTGCCCTTCAACATCGTGCGCACCTGGCACGTCCAGCTCTCGATCTTCTGGGTGGTCTCGTCGTTCCTCGCGGTCGGCATCTTCCTCACGCCGATGATCGCCGGACACAAGGAGCCGAAGGGCCAGAGCGTGCTCACCCAGCTGCTGTTGGGGGCGCTGGTGGTCGTCGTCCTCGGCAGCCTCCTGGGGGAGCTCGGCGGCATCCACGGCTGGTTCGGCGGCCTGTGGTCCTGGTTCGGGATGCAGGGCTTCGAGTACCTCGACCTCGGGCGCTTCTGGCAGATCCTGCTGACCGTGGGCCTCGTCTTCTGGGTCGTGATCCTCTACCGGGGACTCCGCAGCCGCCTTCGCGTCGAGCACCGCACCAACATGCCGTGGCTGTTCTTCTACGCCGCCCTCGCCCTGCCCGCCTTCTACGCCGTCGGGCTGCTCGCCCACCCCCGGGCCAGCTACGCCGTCGCCGACTTCTGGCGGTTCATCGTCGTCCACCTCTGGGTCGAGGACTTCCTCGAGCTGTTCACGACCGTGATGGTCGCCTACCTCTTCGTGTTGCTGGGCGTCGTCCGCCAGCGGGTGGCCATGACCGTCATCTTCCTCGACATCATCCTCTACAGCTCGGGCGGGGTGATCGGGATGGCCCACCACCTGTACTTCAACGGCGAGCCGGCCGAGGTCCTCGCCCTGGGGGCGTTCTTCTCCGCCCTCGAGGTCATCCCCCTGACGTTCCTGACCCTGGAGGCGTGGAGCTTCCTGCAGCTCGGGATCAAACAGGAGTCGAAATCGTCGACCCCGTTCCCCCACCGGTGGGCGGTCATGTTCCTCGTCGCGGTGGGATTCTGGAACTTCCTGGGCGCCGGCGTGTTCGGGTTTCTCATCAACCTGCCGATCGTCTCGTACTACGAGATCGGGACCGCTCTCACCGCCAACCATGCCCACGCCTCCATGATGGGCGTCTACGGGATGCTCGCCATCGGCTTCATGCTCTTCTGTCTCCGGTACCTGCTCCCGGAGGACAAGTGGTCGGACAAGGCGGCCCGGATCAGCTTCTGGTCGCTCAACATCGGACTGGCCTGGATGTGCTTCGTGACCCTGCTCCCGCTCGGGATCGTGCAGCTCTACCGCTCGGTGGGACGCGGCTACTGGGCTGCCCGCGAGCTCGACTTCCTCACCAACAACCTCAACGCCCTCCTCGGCTGGATGCGGCTCCCCGGCGACGTCCTGTTCATCGCGGGCGGTGTGCTGCCGCTGCTGTGGATGGGGTTCCAGGGAGTGCGATACCGGGGCAGCCACCAGGACGTCCTCGACGACGACGACCTGCTGCTGTTCACCGAGGTCACTCCCCTGCCGGCCGACCCGCCTGGCGGCGCGCTGATCGAGATCCGGTGACCGTGCACCCCGAGGCCGCCTTCCTGTCGGGGTATGCGCTGTTCCTCACCGTCGTCGCCGCCGCCCTGGGCCGGCTGGGGCGTCGCGCCACCGACCCGTGGTCGTCGCCGATGCTCACCGCCAGCCGGCCGCCAGGCGGCGCCGCCTCCGACCCTGGGCACGAGCCGGGTTGGCCCCACAGCGAGGTGCCGGCATTCCACCTCGTCGTCGGCATCGTCGCCCTGGTCGCGGCGCTGCTCCTGATCCTCGTCAGCCTGGTGCGCCACCACCGGCCGGTCGAATCCGTGGCGCAGGCGGGCGTCCTCCTCGTGGTCGGGATCCGCATCGCCCGCCTGACCCGCCGTCACCGCGCCGTGCGGCGAGCGGCGATGCTCAGCGACCACAACTGAGGACCGGCCGTGCGCATGGAGGGCAGGGTCGAACCCCGGTCCTGACGTTCCGAGGGCTTACACTCCCGGGTGCCGGTGAAGAACGTCGATCTGGTGCTCGAGGGCGGGGGCGTGAAGAACATCGCCCTGCTCGGCGCGGTGACCGTCCTGGCCGAGGCCGGCTACAGCTTCCCGCGGGTGGCCGGCACCAGCGGCGGCGCCATCATCGCGGCCGGGGTCGCCGCCTACCAGAAGGCCGGGCGCGACCTGGGCGGGCTGCTCGACGTGTCGCTGCGGGTGGACAACTCGCAGTTCCTGGACTGGCGGCGGCCCGGCCGCATCTCCGGGCCCGTCTCGGGCGCCATCGACCTGCTGCGCCGGGGAGGCCTGCACTCGGGGGACTATCTCTACAAGTTCCTCTGCCCGGCCCTGGAGGACGTCGGCGTGAGGACCTTCTCCGATCTCCGCATTGACGACGACCCGGGGTCGTCGCTGGCCGACCATCAGCGGTACTCGCTGGTCATCCACGTGGCCGACCTCACCCACCAGGTGCTGGTCCGCCTCCCCTGGGACTACTCGCTCTACGGGCGCGACGCCGACGAGCAGCCGATCGCGGACGCGGTGCGGGCGTCCATGTCGATTCCCTTCTTCTTCCGTCCGGTGAACGTGGAGACCGACCACGGCGCGGCCACGTGGGTCGACGGCGGCCTCCTCGCCAACTACCCCATCACCGTGTTCGACCGCACCGACGGCAAGCCGGCGCGCTGGCCGACATGGGGAGTCAAGGTCAGCACCTCGCCGCGGCACGGTCCGGACCGGCCGGCGCGCACCGCGGTGGGCCTGGGCATCCGGTGCCTGGCGACGATCACCGGCGATTGGTACCGCTCGTCGCTGGGTGCCGACACCGCCGGCCGGCGGACCATCCAGGTCGACACGTCGGGCGTCCCCTCCACCCAGTTCGACGTCGACAACCGGGCCCGGCTCCGCCTCTTCGAGAACGGCCGCGCCGCCGCCGCCGCCTTCCTGGAGCGCCTTCCGGGGCCGGAACCGCCCGAGGTCGATCAGGCGCCGACGTAGGCCGCGAGGTGCTCGCCGGTGAGGGTGGAGCGGGCGGCGACGAGGTCGGCGGGCGTGCCCTCGAAGACGATCCGGCCGCCGTCGTGGCCGGCGCCGGGGCCGAGGTCGACGATCCAGTCGGCCTGGGCCATGACCGCCTGGTGGTGCTCGATGACGATCACCGACTTGCCGGAGTCGACGAGCCGGTCGAGCAGGCCGAGCAGCTGCTCGACGTCGGCGAGGTGGAGGCCGGCCGTCGGCTCGTCGAGGACGTAGACCTCGCCCTTCTCGGCCATGTGGGTGGCCAGCTTGAGCCGCTGCCGCTCGCCGCCGGACAGCGTC
>Ga0105245_10000317_pt1 | contig 45889 bp, 32 predicted proteins | sample KBSM54metaG_FD_81523 | JGI IMG/M metagenome (GOLD analysis project Ga0105245, IMG submission 81523) | Miscanthus rhizosphere microbial communities from Kellogg Biological Station, Michigan, USA - KBS M5-4 metaG | ecosystem: Host-associated > Plants > Roots > Rhizosphere > Soil | place...
AGAGTAGACGTATCCAGGAGAATCCATACGCAGCGTGGGGAAGTGGATCTGTCGCTGTCGTATCTCGGGCAAGAAAGAGGGTGTGATGGTGGGGGTGTTGCCAATCTCGGGCACCATCAGCGCATTGTCGGCGCGCGCATATTTTTCGAGATATTGCTCGGCATTGCCGGGTGCGTTGTCATAGATGTCGGGCGCGGCGAAATCGATCGCGGGCGCTGCCGCCTTCCAGATGTCCAGCACGTCCTGCTGGGGCCCGCCGCTTGCGACGCCCATCGGATCAGGCACATTGGAGGGGCCGGCAAGCGCTGCGTTCACGTACATGGGCAGCGGCTTAACGGCCTTGCCGGCCGCCGCGATCGCATTCACGGCGGAGGCGACATACCAGGTGTTGAAGGCGCGGTCGGCCTGCGCGCCAAAGGCCTCGGTCCAGGTGCCGTGCTTGCCTGTCCGCCGCGCCAGACCGGTGGGGATTGCCTGGGCGAAGAGCGCGTTGGCGGAAGCTGAATAGTCGCGGGGATTGCGATAACTGCCCGTCTCATTCTCGACCTGGACGAGGATCACGGTGTTCTGCGGATCATGATCGCGCAGATAGGTGATCAGCTGAACAAAGGCGCGCTTGTCGGCTTCGACCGTTGCGGCGCTGTGCGCGCTCAAGACATAATGGTCCTTCCCGTCACGCGTCTTCATGCGGGGGAAGCGGCGGTTGTCGAGCTTGACCCAATCGGGAACATAGCCGGGCGAGGTGTTCTTCCAGGTTCCGAACCATAAAAGCACGACGCGCTTGTCATGGGCGCGCGCGCTGTCGAGCAGGGTCTGCAGGAAGGAGAAGTCGAACCGCCCTTCCTCGGGCTCGACCTGTTGCCAGGCGATCGGTACTTCGACCGTGTTGGCATGGAGACGGTCGAGCACCGGCCAGGCAGTTGCCAGCGGTGCCGCATAATTGGTCGAATTATTGACCTGGGCGCTCAGCATCAGGAAGGGCGCGCCATCGACGATCAGCGCGTGCCGCCCGTTCTTGCTTTCGATGTGCGGCACGGTCGTGGCGGATTGCGCGAGCGCGGTTGCACCTGAGGTGAGCAGCCACCCAGCCAGAATGAGATTACGGATCATTTTTCCCCTTCTTATCTCGCAAGCGCCGCATGGCCGCCTGCGCTTCTCTTATCGTGTCGGATCATAGTCGGTGCCGTGTCGCCAACGACAGGTTTATTTCGCCCGCGTGGCGAGGTGCAGCCGCTCCACCGGCAGGCCGTCAACCGCGACCTCGATTGCAACCGGACCGGCATGCGTGCCCGCGCGGACGGCGGCGACGACGCGGCCGTGGAAGGTGGTGCGCACGCCCGACTGGAAGCTCGAGGCGTCACGCGGATCGCCATTGCCCACACCGGCCAGTTCCGCCGCGCCGATGACGCGTACCGTCACGCGACGATCCCCGCTCTGCGCGTAGATGGGGACGCCGGCGGCGTCGAGGAGTTCCACTGCCACATAGGCAAGATCTTCGCCATTCGCGGTCAGGCGATTGCGATCAGCCGTCACGCGCGCCCTGGCGGGCGGACCGGCCGTGCGCAATTCCCACCGCGCGGCCTCATGGCCATTGCGATACCCCACGGCGGTCAGTCGGCCGGGCGCATAGGGCACGGTGAAGACGGTCTTGTATTGCCCATCGAGGCCCACCGCCTTCCGTCCGACACTGGCCCCGTTGAGGAACAGCTCGACCTCGGGAAGCTCGGAATAGACCATGACCTGAAGCGGTTTGCCCTCCTGGCCCGGCCAGGACCAGCTGGGGTGAACATCGTCGAGCGACCAGTCGAGATGCGGCGGCGTGATGGGGAAGAGATGCCGGTCCGGCAGATCCTCGGTCCCGTCGGGCTGGCGGACAAAGGCGGAGATCGGATCGATTCCGGTCTTCCACACTGTCTCGCGATAATAGGCGGCGGGCCGCTTGCGCCCGGTCGCATCGATCTCGCCGCAATAAGCGAGGTGCCATGGATAGGGGGCGAGCTTTTGCCAGTCCTGGCTATAGCCCATCCAGCCGATCCCGGATTCACCGATATAGTCGACCGCGGTCCAGACGAAATCGCCGATGACCCACGGCATGGTCTCCACCGGGCGCCAATAATCGAAGGCATCCTTTGACAGCGATTCCGAGGTGAGCATGACCCGCTGCGGGAATTTCTTGTGGTCGCCGGCAAACAGATGCGGCTGATAATTATAGGCGGCGATGTCGAGCGGCGCGAACTGCGCGTCGCTTTGGGGTGGACCAGAGTTGACTGCCTGGGTCACGAGCCGTGTCGGATCGAGGGCGCGCACGCGTGCTGCAAGTGTGCGCCCGGTTTCGACGCCGGCCGGTGTGCCCGTTTCCGGGATCTCGTTGCCGATGCTCCAGAACAGCACGCTCGGGTGATTGCGGCCGCTGACGACCAGGCTCTCGATGTCCTGCGGCCAGTCGCTCGCGAAGAAGCGGGAATAATCCTGGGCGCGCTTCGAAGTGTTCCAGCTGTCGAATGCCTCGTCGATCACCAGCATGCCGATCTTGTCCGCAGCGTCGAGCGTCGCCTGGCTTGCCGGATTATGGGCGTTGCGGATGGCGTTGTACCCGGCGGCCTTCATCAGGGCGACCTTGCGGGCGTCGGCATCGGGAAATCCCGCGGCACCGAGCATGTAATTGTCATGGTGGATATTGCCGCCGCGCAGCACCACTTTCTTGCCGTTGACGCGCAGACCGTTGGTCGAATCCACCGTGATGGTGCGCATGCCGAATCGGGTCCGGCGCTGGTCCGTGACGGCGCCATTGACCCGGGTTTCCTGCACCAGCGTGTAGAGATTGGGCGCGTCGAGCGACCAAAGAGCCGGGCGTGGAATCGCCAGCGACTGGTTCCAGTCGCCGCTCGCATGAGCAGCCACGGTCCGGCGCTGGCTGGTTTGCGCGACCACCGTGCCATTGGCGGCGACGACCTTCGACACCAGTTCGACTGACTGCGGGCGCGACGCGCAATTGCCCGCGGTTGCCCGGATCGCGACTGTCCCCGCAGTCGGTGTGGCCAGGGGCGTGGTGACGAAGACACTATCCGGCTCGATGTGCACGCAATCCAATGTCTGGAGCGTGACCGGCCGGATGATACCCGAACCGGCGTACCAGCGCGACGACGGGTCCGCGTGGTTGACGCGCACGGCGATGACATTGTCGCCGGGCCGGAGCTTGCCCGTGAGATCGACGGTGAACGCCGTATAGCCGAAATGATGCTCGGCGACCTGGGTGCCGTTCAGCCAGATGGTGGCGTCCATATATATGGCCTCGAACTTGAGGCGGGTGATTTTACGCGCCGACGCCGCATCGAGCGTGAGATGGCGCCGATACCAGCCGATGCCACCGGGCAGATAGCCGGAATCCTGGCCGGCGGTGGCGTGCGGGTCGAAGGGAGCCGCGCCGCCGGGCCTGTCCATGATCGACCAGTCGTGCGGCACCGTGACGGTCTTCCAGCCATGATCGTCGAGCAGAGGCGCTTCGGCTCCCCTGGCGTCGCCCGGGCTGAAGAGCCAGTCCCGGGAGAGGCTCTGCTCTTCAGCCGAGGCCGAGGCTGTCAAACCAAATGCCGCCAATCCCAGAAAGGCTGCACGTGAGACGCCCGCGCCCCGATACCTGTGGCGGTCGACCTTTGAGCTGTGCGTCACGCGATCCCCTCTGCACCCATTTTTTTGCCGCATGCGCCGCGCGATTGCGAAATGCGCGCGGGTGGTGGCACACATTTCATCGCACGTCCTATATTCGCGCGATCTGCCGGAGAAAATCGCCAGAGGCCTGCGCGGCGGCAGAAATGTTGCAAGCAGGCCAATGGTGAAACGGGGCGGCAATTGGGTGCCATGGCGGGGCGGTCGCTAGCGCCCGGCGATCACCCCGGTCGATCATGTTCGCGACACAGCGCCGGATCACACCTCTCCGTTAGGAAGATGTTGGTGGTAAGCCGGCCACGGCGGGGATCGGGACTGAAATCATAGTCATCGGGCAGAATGCCGGAATGGAGCAGGTTGCTCGGATAGACGACGAGGCGATTGAAGCGCGATTCGACGCGGCCGATTTCTTCAAAACCGTGCCCCGACCCGCGCATATAGCCGCTTTGCGCGCCGATCGCCTTATCCTTCTCGTGGGCATGGGCGTAGGCGCCCATGCGTTCACGGGTTAAGGTTTCGAAGCCGGTCCGGGCATGACGGAAAAGGCCGTGGCGCTGCTTTCCAGAATCGGATGATTTCCCATTCTCAAATTGTGGGGCCGCTTTGCAAAGCCACGGTCCCTTTAGGAACATCCTGTGAAAGCCAGCTTTAACCGGCCTTTGTTCGGTATACATTCGCCGCGGAAAAAAAGTAGCCGCGAGCGGAAAAAAAGTAGCCGCGAAATGCTATCGGAAGGATGTCCTAACTATGCGAAAAACGACTTTGTTTTGGGTCGCCGCGGGAGTGGTTCTCGCACCGGCAGTTGTGGCACATGCGCAGGTCACTAGCCACGCGCCAGCAGCGCCGGCGGCCGGAACGGTCGATTCCCGGGACGTTGTGTCTGCCAACCGCGAAAATGACGCTACCTACAATCAGCTCGCCGGCCGTGGTGCGAAGATCACCGACAAGGATCGGGAAAACGCCAGGTCGAAAAAACGTGTATCGGCCAGCCCCGCCACCGCGGCGGACATCAAGGCAGGCGCGCAGGTCCGCGACGTCAAGGGCGTTCCCCTTGGGACGATCGCGACCCTCGGCGCAGACGAGACCGTTTCCCAACCCGATCAGGCCGTAATCGACACTGGCCAAGTCAAGATCGGCGTACCGCTGATCGCGTTTGGCAAGGACGACAAGGGCTTGTTGCTGAGCATCTCCGCTGAGAAATTCAACCAGCTCGTGGCGCAGGTGCAGGCAACCAAACCGGCGGCGGCCCCCCAAACCAACTAGTTTCTATGGACTCTTGGCACCCCCTTGGGGGATGACGCATGCGATGGATCGCTGATCCAGGCGATGATCGATGGGAGTGGATTCGGGCGGCCGGATCAGAAGGGTTCGACGGGTCTCACCTATGGCTGAGCACATGAGCGATGGCGCGCCAATCCGGCGCATCGTGATCGTAGGGGGCGGGACAGCGGGCTGGATGGTCGCCGCAGCGCTTGCGCGCTTCGTCGGCGGCAATGGCCGGCGGATCGTGCTGGTTGAATCCGAGGCGATCGGTATCGTCGGCGTCGGCGAAGGCACGATCCCGCCGATCCTCGAATTCAACCATCAGCTCGGCCTCGACGAGGCCGAATATCTCCGCGCGACCAATGCGACGTACAAGCTCGGCATCGAGTTTGTCGACTGGACCGAAAAGGGCCAGCGCTACTTCCATCAGTTCGGCGAGATCGGGCGGCCCTTGAACGGCCTTTCCTTTCACCAGATCTGGCTGAAGTACCGCGATCGCCCTTCCGTCGGGCCGCTCGCTAATTATTCGATGTCCGCAGTCGCAGCCGCGAAACATCGCTTTGCCCATTCGGCCAGGGATCCGAATGAGCCGCTTTCGCAGCTTGCCTACGCCTTTCATTTCGACGCCGCGGCTTATGGGCAGTTCCTCCGCCGCCATGCCGAAAAGCTCGGCGCCGAACGGATCGAAGGTCGCATCGTCGACGTCGAGCAGGACGGCGAAACGGGGTATGTCACCGCGCTCAAGCTCGATGACGACCGCCGGGTGCGCGGCGACCTGTTCATCGACTGCTCGGGCTTCCGCAGCCTGCTGCTCGGCGACAAGCTCGGTGTGAAGTTCGAGGATTGGAGCCACTGGCTCCCGTGCGACCGTGCACTCGCCGTTCCCTCCGAGCGCAACGGCCCGCTGCTCCCCTACACGCGCTCGACTGCACATCCGGCAGGGTGGCAATGGCGCATCCCGCTCCAGCACCGGACGGGCAATGGTCACGTCTATTCCAGCGCTCACATGTCCGATGACGAGGCCGGGCGCATCCTGCTCGAGACGCTGGATTCAAAGCCCATCGCCGAGCCGCGACTGCTCACGTTCAAGGCCGGGAGACGGTCCAGATCCTGGGAAAAAAATGTCATCGCGATCGGCCTTTCGGCCGGCTTCCTCGAGCCGCTCGAATCGACCAGCATCCATCTGATCCAGCACGCCATACAGAGGCTGCTTGGCTTGTTTCCGGGGCGCGGGATCAGCCCCGTGGAGCGCGACGAGTTCAACCGTGCGATGGTCAATAGTTATGAGCCGGTGCGCGATTTCATTATCCTGCACTATCATGCGACGCGGCGGGCGGGCGCGTTCTGGGATCATGTGCGGACGATGGACCTGCCCGACACGCTGAAGCACAAGTTCGAGTTGTTCCGCGAGCACGGCCGCGTGTTCCGTTACAATGATGAGCTGTTCGACGTTCCGAGCTGGGTGGCGGTCATGCTCGGGCAGGATGTCATCCCGGCAAATGTCGATCCGCTCGCGGATGCGCTGCCCGAGGCCGATGTCTTGCGGGCAATCGCCGAACAGCGCAGCGGCTATGAGCAGACCGCGCTAAAGCTCCCGCTGGCGAGCGAATATATCGAGCGAATGATCGCGGCCAAATACTGATCCTCATCGTCTCTCTTAGGCGGCCGCGAACAATAGCGATCCGCCTTGATGTCGATTGAAGTAATCGATTCCGCAAGAAAGCCCTGTTCGGCCTCGCAAAGCTTGCGATTTGAGCGTGCATTTTGGGGAGTCCCAAGTGGGGCGGTTGGGGCGGTCGTGACGGTGGCGATCGACTTAAGCCGCCATATCCGTCAACCGGAATCAGCCGCGATCGGGCGTGTTTGCCCTTTAAGACCGTGTCACATCTCTCTGTTCAGAAATATCTCCGTTCAGGAAGATGTTGCCAGTGAGCCTACCGCGGCGAGGGTCGGGATCGAAATCATAATCGGCGGGCAGAATGCCCGAATGGAAAAGATTGCTGGGATAGACGACGAAGCGATTGAAGCGCGATTCAACGCGACCAATCTCTTCGAAGCCGTGCGTCGACCCACGAACATAACCGCGTGGTATGCCGTATGTCGCCTTGTCCTTTTCGCGTGCAGAATCGAAGGCGTCGACCCGGTCAGGGGTTATGGTTTCGAAGCCGGTTCGCACATGACGGAAGAAGGCAGTGCCACTGTTTTCATGATGCGAAAGATAATGCAGCGCGGCGAAGAACTTCGGGTCGGCCCCATCGATATGGGGGAGTGTCTGCATCGGGCGCAGGTCCGAAGGCGGCGTGGTGACGATCGAAAACGCCACGCTGTGCACCGTGAAATTCCGGACACCGTAGGCGCTTCCCATCAAGTTGGAGAGGGTTCGGCAGATGCTCGGCACATAGGAGGTCATAACGGCATTCGCCTCGTTCGGCGCCACCATCCGTCGCAAGCCGGGATAGAAATTGCCTGTGGGCGAGGGATAGGGCGCGAGCGAGGCCGCATAATCGACCAGGCCGCATGGGTCGTCGAAAACGTCGTCGATCACGACGATGGGCGTTTTCTCTGTACCGACGCGGACGCATTCAACTGACACGTGATGTTCCCGTTCGAAAAGGGGGCGCAGGAGAGCCGCCGCCAACAGCGCGCTAGCATGGCGAGGATGATGAGCGAAGAGACAACAATCATCCAGCCGGAGACCCAAAGCAGCGGCAGCATCTTGGACGATGGCGAGCGCAGAATAGGCGCGCTCCCCGCGGCCAAGCACGGCATCTGTTCACTAAGGTCTACTCGCCGTTCGGCTGCTACCAACGTGGCGCTCAGTATCGCGAAAAGACGCGAGCAGTAGGTCGGCCGAGCGGGGGTGAAGGCTGGTGCTAAATGAGATAAGGCGGTGCGCGTAGCATATACGGGCTTTCGCCGATGAGCCGATTTTGTTAGTGTTAGCAGTATCCTGGAGGTCAGATTATGCGAATGATGATGTTGATTGTCGCGGTGGGAGCGGCTTTCGCGGGCGCAGGTGCGGCAAATGGACAGACTGCGGCGCCAACGGGGAACGTAGGGAGCGGGCCCCGGTCCCAGGACGTTGCGGCTAGCCACCGCGAATTTGACAATGATTACAACACTATTGCCGGCCGGGGCGTCGCGGTGACCAACATGGACCGGGCGGACGCGAAGCGCGGATCGAAGCATCGTTCCGCTGTTCCGGCGACCGCGTCCGACGTCGTGGCCGGTGCACCGATTCGCGACGTCAAGGGCGTGTCAGTCGGGGCGGTCGCGACGCTCGGCGCTAACGAGGTCGCCGATCCAGACTCGGTTGTGGTCGACACCGGCCAGGCCAAGATCGGCGTGCCGCTGAGCGCGTTCGGCAAGGATGACAAGGGCCTGATGCTGAGTATCACTGCTCAGAATTTCAATCAGCTGGTGGCGCAGGCGAATGCCCAGGCGCCGGCGTCGCAGTCGAAGCCAAACTAGCCGCCGCGCCCCTGAATGACCCTAGAGCGGGCTGTGTTTCGATGGAAACGCAGCCCGCTCTAGATTCCTCATGGTCGCGTGCTTGTTTGCGAATAGCCGGATTCCACCTGTTCGCAGCACGCTCTAGCGCCTCGCGGGCCGCGCCTTGCTCGGTAAAGCCCACACGGGTCGGCCAATGACCAATTCATGCCGTCCGTGGAATCGGGGGACGCACTCACTTGTGTCCGGCTAAACGCTTGCCTTGTTGACGCAAGAATTTCATAATTATCAGTAAATCGTCCATTTTGGCTTGTCACCGATTCAACTTCGGTTTGCCAATTATCCTGCCCGCTCCGGGGTGGGAGTCGAGTCATGCGCGATGGCTCGTGCCGCTTCGTCATGCGTCACGCCCGCTCCACCACCCCAATCGGCTCCTGATGGTCGACTTCTTAGCGGATCGATCAGGTTGATCATGCCGTCGGCGCCTGACACGATTATCTCTCTCCAGCCAGGAAGATGTTGGCAGTGAGTCGCCCCCGCCGGGGATCGGGGCTGAAATCATAATCGTCGGGCAAGATGCCCGAATGGAACATGTTGCCGGGATAGACGGCGAGGCGATTATAACGCGCTTCGACGCGGCCAATTTCTTCGAAGCCGTTCGTCGAACCACGAACATATCCTGCCGCGGGGCCGTAGACCTCCTTGTCCTTGTCGCGGGCCTTGCCGAAAGGGCCGGCCCGTTGCGGCGTCAGGGTTTCGAAACCCGTCCGCACATGGCGGAAGAAGGCAGTCGCGCTGTTTTCGTGATGCGAAAGATAATGCAGTACGGCGAAGAATAACGGGCTCGCCGAGTCGAAATGGGGAATCGACTGCTGAGGCCCCAGCTCCAACGGTCGCATGGTGACGATCGAAAAGGACGCGCTGTGCATCGCGAAATTGCGGATCCCGTAGGCGCTCCCCATGAGACCAGCGAGCGTGCGGCAGACGGCGTTCAGATAGTCGGCCACGATCGGCTCGTTCGGCAATGGCAGCCGCAGGCCGGGGTAGTGATTACCTTCGATAGGGGGAAACGGCGCCAGCGAGGCGGCATAGTCGACGAGCGCGTCGGGATTATCGACGATGTCGTCGACCACGATGATCGGCGTCTTCTCGATTCCGGCACGATGGATCTGGGGCCGCACGTCCTAGGCCCGATTGCAGCGAACGGAATCGACGGTAAGCGCGGACAGCGCGGCGCAGGTGCGGACCGGATCGATCATGCTGCCGTCGCGGCCGGCCTCGCGGCGCAGCAGCCTTCGATGAAGTCGGCATGTGAGGGAAGCGCGTCCACGCGGCGTCGGATCGCGGTCCGGATTCCCGCCACCGCCAGCTCCAGTTCGTCCTCCGAAAGCGCGTTGGCGACCGGATGATAGGATCGCGGTATCAGGCCCTGACCGTAGAGCACCGCGAACCAGCTGGTTTCGCCGAACAAATCGCTCGGCATCCAGCGTGTCTCACCGCGGTCGCTGAACAGTTCCAACTTCGCCGCGAGCGAATCCGGAACGGTCATGCTCCGACAATATCGCCAATATGGCGTGTCATCCCGGTCCGTCACCTTGTAATGCGCGATGATGAAGTCGCGGACATGGTCGTAAAGAACGTCCATCTCTCGATTATACAGGTCGATCAGAACCGGGTTAACATCCCGCTGCGGGAAGAATTCGAACAGCTTCATGATCGCAATCTGAATCAGGTGGATGCTGGTCGATTCGAGCGGCTCGAGAAAGCCTGATGAGAGGCCCACCGCGAGACAATTCTTGACCCAGCCCAGCCGACGCTTGCCGGCGGTGAAGCGCAGGATTTTCGGATCGGCCAACGGCTTCCCGTCGAGCCGTTCGAGCAGCAATCGCGACGCCTCGTCTTCGGAAAGATAGGAATCGCAGAAGACATAGCCATTGCCGGTGCGGTGCTGAAGCGGAATGCGCCATTGCCAGCCAGCCTCGCGTGCGGTCGAGCGGGTGAAGGGCGTCGGATCCTCGATGCGTTCGCATGGAACGGCGACGGCGCGATTGTTGGGAAGCCAGTGACTCCAGTCGTCGAAGCCGGCCTTGAACACGCCTTCGATCAGCAATCCGCGAAAGCCGGAACAATCGATGAAGAAGTCACCGGAGACACGCCTGCCGTCCGCCAACTTGATCGCTTCGATATAACCGGTCTCGGAATTCTGCTCGACGTCGACCACCTTACCTTCGTGGCGGACAGCGCCACGACGTTCGGCGTAGCGACGCAAATAAGCCGCATAAGTGGCTGCATCGAACTGATAGGCATAATTGAGACGCGGCAATTGTCCATCGGAAGAGGGCGGAACGCGCGCGAACCGCCCCTCACCGGCTGCCACACCTTCCGCGATGAAATGTGTATAATCCGGATCGCCACCGGACTGCACCCATCGTAGCCAGTAATTCATGAAGCCGACGCCGCCCTTGATATTGGCACCGAACACGCCGAACGGGTGAAAGTAGGTGCTGCCCCGCTTGCGCCAGTCGATAAACTCGATGCCGAGCTTGAAGGTCGCGTTCGTCTCGCGGACGAACTCGTCCTCGTCGATACCAAGCAGCTTATTATATTGCATGATCGGCGGGATCGTCGCTTCGCCCACGCCGACCGTACCGATTTCCTCGGACTCCACCAAAGTGATTGTGTGGGCCTGGGTACCCAACACCTTGGCGAGCGCCGCCGCCGCCATCCACCCCGCCGTGCCACCACCGACGACGACAACGTCCTTCACCTGCTGCATCACTTTATACCCACGCCTTCGGTAAGAGTTCGGATCATGTGCTGGCGGAGATCCTCAGCCAAGTGCCGTCATCTCCGTTTGTCTCTGGTCGTCAGCACCGGCGATGAAAGCGTCAACCGGAGGCATGGCTTCGACAAGGCCGACAATGTCGTTCAATCGCGCTTGCACCTGCGCGATATGCTCCTGCTCGGGAATGGCGTCGACCCGCGGGTCATAGCTTTGCGGCATGAGGCCGTGGCCGATGAACAGGCTTTCCCAATCCTGCTCCTGGAACGTCTCGTCATCGTTGAGCGGAACGCGGCCCCGCGCCGTGAAGACGTCGAGCTTGCGCTGCAGGGTTTCAGGGACGGGCGCGTCGCGGCACCCATCCCAGAACGGCATGTCGAAACGGCGATTGAGCTTGTAATGCGCGAGCTGGAAGTCGCGGAGATTGACCGCCAATCGGCGAATGATGCGATCGTACAGTGGGGCTTCGGGAAAGGCGCCGGCTCCGACCGGGAAGAGCGTCATCAGTTGCGAAATGCAATAATGAACGATGTGCAGTTGCGCACCGTCGAGCGGTTCCAGCGAAAAAGCGGATTCGCCGATTGCGACGCAATTGCCAACCCATGCGCGCCGACGAACGCCCTGGCTCAGATCGGACACGATTGCATCGCCGCCGATCGGCATTTTGGCAAGTGCCGGGAGATCCTCAAGCAAAGCCTCGTCGGATGTCTCGCGGCCGTCATAGACGGCGACCACCGCCGTCCTGTCCTGAAGCGGAAAGAGGCCGATCCAGCCATGGCGGAAAGCCGAGATCTGGCTGAAGGCGGGGAGCGGCTTGAGCGCCTTGGCGGATGCGACCAGCATGCGATCGCAGGGCAGCCATTCGCGCCAGGATTCGACATCCGCACCAGGCATCCGCCCGATCAGGGCGGCGCGCGGCCCCGATGCATCGACGAACAGGTCCGCCTCCACCCGCTCGCCGTCATCGAGAATGACGGAGACGATCCGATCGCCTTCGATCTCCACATCGGCGATCGTGCCCACCTTCGAGTCCACGCCGCCGCGGATCGTGCCCTGCCTCAGCAGGGCAGAATAGGCCGCAGCGTCCAGGTTGTAGCCGAACGCGGCGTGCAACTCCGCATCCTTTGGCGCCGCGGGAACGCGGCCTGCTTTGGCCGCGACCGATGCGAGCGAGAAATTCTCAAAGTCGGTCCGCAGCCCGTTTTGCCGGCCCTTGATCCACAATTGGGTAAAGCCAAGGCCCGCCGCGGGCGGCGGGGCCCGGTCATAGCCGTGGATGAAGGGCGGCGCCGCGCCGGACCAGTTGGAAAAACGGCGGCCGGCGACCGGCACCGCCTTGCACAGGCTGAAGAGCAGATCCTCGTCGAGCCCGATCCGGTGATGAAATCCCGCCAATTCGGGAAGGGCGGAATGAGCGTCGACGGGCTGAAGCAACGTCGGCAACTCAACCACGCGAACCCGGATTCCGGCGCCACTGACGGAACGTAGAAGCGCAGCGGCGGCCATCCACGCCGGCGCGTCGGCACCCACGACCACCACCTGCTGGATGCGACGAGTCACAGCCGCATTTCCGTAGCCGTAGGCGCGGTCGCCCGTTCCGCCCCACAATAAAGATCGATGAAGCGGTCGTGTCGCCGCATTTCCTCAACCCGATCGAGAAGGTCGGCATGAAATGCGTCGAGATGGGAGATCAGACTCTCCCCCGGCATTGTATCCGCGAGCGGGCTATAGCTTTCCGGAATCAGACCTTGCCCGATGAACACGCTCAGCCAGCTGGTCGGCGGGAACAATCCGTCCCGGTAGCGCTCGATGATGGCGGAATGGCGGAACAGCTCGATCTTGCGGGTCAGGCTCTCCGGCACGTCCATCGCGGCGGCGTACCGCCAGATCTCGGCATCCTGCCGAGTATTGAGCTTATAGTGCAGGATCAGGAAATCGCGAATCCGTTCATATTGCAGGTCGATCAGCCGATTGAACTCGTCGCGCAGCCGCGGATCGACGATCTTGCCGGGCAGCAACGGGACGAGCTGCATGATCGCGACCTGGATCAGATAGATGCTGGTCGACTCGAGCGGCTCGAGAAACCCGCCCGCCAGCCCGACCGCGACGCAATTCTTCTCCCAATTGACCAGACGCCGTCCGGCCTGGAACTTCAGCATGCGCGGTTCGGCGAGTGCCCTGGTCTCCAGGCTCCGCATCAACGAGGCGGCGGCCTCATCCTCGTCGATGAAGCTCGTCGAAAAGACGTAGCCATTGCCAGTGCGGTGCTGCAGCGGGATGCGCCATCGCCAACCGGCCTCCATCGCGGTCGAGCGTGTATAGGGCGAAAGCTCGTCGCGCTCGCTCGGCACGGCAAAGGCGCGGTCGCAGGGAAGCCATTTCGACCAATCTTCCCATCCAACGCCGAGCGCCTTGCCGAGCAGGAGCGACCTGAAGCCCGAGCAGTCGATGAACAGGTCGCCGGAAATCGTCTCGCCGGATTCGAGCAGGAGCGACCGGATGTTTCCCGTTTCGGGATCGTGGACCACATCCTGAACCTTGCCCTCCGTTCGCACCACACCGCGTTGCTCGGCAAGGCCGCGCAGATAGACGGCATAGAGGCCGGCGTCGAAATGATAGGCGTAGGTGTAAGCGCAATCGAGCGCCGTGCTGCGCGTCTCGGGCAGTTCGAAGCGGCAATCCCGTGCTGCCTGCGCAGCGAAGGAATAATCCTGGAGTTCTGACTTCAGGCCCAGGCTGCGGGCGCGCAACCACCGATGGTGGAAGATGTGGTCCATGCCCACCGGGCCGTGGACGCCGAACGGATGGATATAATTCGAACCCTTGAAACCCCAGTCGACGAACTGGATGCCGAGCTTGAATGCCGCTTTGGTGGCGCGCATCATCTCGGCCTCGTCGATGCCGATCGCGTGGTTGAAGTTCCTGATTTCGGGAAACGTCGCTTCGCCGACGCCGACGATCCCGATCTCCTCCGATTCCACAAGCCGCACCCGGCAGCGAGTAGGCGGAATAAGGGATGCGAGCGCGGTTGCCGCCATCCATCCGGCGGTGCCGCCGCCGAGGATTACGATGTCAAGCGGTTCGCTCACGCTTCAAGCTCCGTCTACACGGCCGGTTCGGCCGATACGCGCGTGGTCAAGCCCACGCTTATGCCCACACGCGCGTGGTCAAGCCCACGCTTATAAGGAAGGGGCGCCGCCGAGCAACGGCGACGCCCCTTCTTCTTCACGGCGTGTTGTTCAGCCTCCCAACTTCCAGCGGATACCGAGCGTGAACCGGCGATCCTGCCGGAACCAGGAGTTGGGCACCAGGATCGCCCTTTTCTCTGGGCTGGTGTTATCCGTCAACTGCTGCAGGGTCTTGGTCTCTGTATTGAGCAGGTTGCTGCCCTCCAGGCTCATCTCGATATGACTGTTGATGTTGTACCTGATCGACCCGTCGAGGTAGCCCGTCGGGGCAGACCAAACGGGAAGCCCGACGCAGCAGTCCGAAGCCGTGATCAGATATTTGGATCGCCAGTTATAGGCGAGTCGGGCCGAGACCGGCACGTTCGCTTTCTCGTAATAAGCGACCACGTTGAACGAATATTTGGACAGGCCCTCGAGCGATCCCGGATTGAGGGCAGGAACGAACACTCCTCCGGCAATCGGGAAGAATGTGCTGAGATTCGAGTTCGGAACACCCTTGTTCACCAGATAGGTGAAGTTCGTCTGCATGCCGAGGCCATCGAAGGGCTTCGGAAGGAAGTCGAGGGAACGGTTGTACGCGACCTCGGCGCCGTAGATCTTCGCACCCGCGCCATTGGCCGGGCCGCTGACCTGCACCGCCCTCGTCACGCCGTTGTTAGTGAAGTTAGCTGCGAAGAGGCCAGACTGGATATAGTTCTGGAACGTTTTGTAGAAGATATCGGCACTGAACATGCCGCTAGTCCCGAAATAATGCTCGAGCGACACATCGAACTGCCACGCGGTCGCCGACTTCAGATACGGGTTGGTCGCGGTCGCCTGATATTTCGGTACCACACCGACGATGTTGCCCTGGGCGTCCTTAACCCAGCCTGGATCGGACGGATTGTTGCCGGGCAGAACCTGGCCGATCGACACATAATTCTTCAGAAGTCCGATGTCCGGCCGCGACATTGCCTTGGAGGCTGCGAGACGAAGCAGCCACTTTGGCGAAAAATCGAAGCGCAGGTTGAAGCTCGGCAGGAAATTGTGATGGTTCGTGCTCGACTGCTGGGGAACAGCCGCACCTGCGCCCTGGGCGAATTTTACATCGTCGCCGGTGAGGAAGCAGATTGCCGGGAAGGCCACCTGGCCGGCCTGCCCTGATCCCACGCCGGTGCCGGTCAGGCCACCGGGCACGAGCGCGACTGGCGGGCAGACCGTCGACGGATTCTGCGAGGCGAAAACCGACGGGAAGATGAGGAAGCCCTTGCTCTTGTCCGTTGTCTCGACGAAGCGCAGGCCGATATTGCCGCTCACCTTGACGCTGCCGAGGTGCATGTTGTCATGGCCCCCGAACTTCGCTTCCAAATAGACGGCCTTGGTTATCTCCGAGATGTTCGCGATTTCGTCCGGCGCAAAGCAGCTGCCCGGGACAACGATATGCGAGCCCCCGTTCATCCCCGGCTGGCCCTTACGTTGGCAGATGGGCTCAAAGCCGGTCCCGATACTGCCGACGATTTTTCCATTCGCGTCCTTGACCGTACCCAGCTTTTCCTGGGCGAACTGGTCAAGGCCATGCGAATTCAGGAAGTCAAACGGCACGAACGGGAAGCTGCCGGCCGATCCTCCGAAATAAGACTCACCGAACTTCTCGACGTCGTAGAAACCCTTGGGGTAACCATTGAACGTGGTGGTATTTCCGCCGTCCGTGCACGTGCCCGGACCCTTGTCCAGATTGTAGTAAATATATTGACAGCCGCGGGTCCAGGTGTTGCCGATATTGTTCCAGTTGTAGGCGCTGCTCTGGGCCACCTGCTCGCGGTCGGAATAGCGGGCGCCAAACTTGATCGTGTCGATCCAGCCATCACCCGGCACGTCCCATTGGCCATCCGCACGGAATGCCCACTCATGCCCCCTATTGTCTTGATTCTGGTCGGCGAGGCTGCCGATCGTATAATTGTCGGGATTCGCGAGCCCGCCGGGCGACAGGAAAACGTTGCTCCCGGGATTAAGGGCGACGATCCGCGGCTTCGAGCCCAGTCCGCTCAGCGTCGGATTAGTATAGGATTGGAAGCTTATCGCAGCGTCGTAGAATTTCGCATTCGAATCGATATATTGACCATCGAAATTGAAATGCAGGACACTCGATGGGTCCCATTTGAGGTTCAGCGACATCTCTTGCGTCATGCTCGAGCTTTGCTGAATTCGGCTGCTCGTACTGAAGCCGTCGGCATTATGGTTAAGGCCGGCGGGGCAATATGCCGGATCACTATTGTTCGGGCTGCTGCTATAAACACCCCAGCCAAAATCATGGTTGGTGCAGCTGTGGAGCATCGCCTGGCCATCGGAGTTCAGCGCCGTCCCAGCGTCGCCGCCCCACCAGACGCCATTCACCGTATCGAACGTGCCACGGTCCATGAAGCCGCTACCGTCGAAGGTGAAATCGGGCGTGCCCGGCGCCGGATTCGGATAGGCGTTGCCGTCGCCCGGCGCGAACCTGAACGTCGCGGCGGGGGAGCCGGGGAATCCGAACATCCCGACGCCGATGCCGTGCTCGTTCATCGAATTCTTGTAGTCCGACCGGATATATTGCGCGGTCGCCAGCCACTTTTGGTCGTTGCTCCGCCACTGTGCGGCGGCGGTGATACCGGTCCGCTTGCGGTCGAAGCGGTCATCCAGGTAGCTGAGGCTGCTCGGGATGACCACGCTTCCCTTGCCGAACACGCTCTTGGCGTTGGCGCTACCGGGGATCATCCCGGCGGTGAAGATGCCCGCCCGATAGGATTGCAGACCCTCCGACCCACTCATGACTCGCGAGTAGGCGACGTCGCCCATGAGTCCAAACTCGCCGATGCCCGTCTGCCAGGTGTTGCTGTAGAAAATGTTGGCGTCGGGAGACACCTTGTGGCCGATGTCGCCGTAATTGGCCCTGACCCCAATCAGGATCAACTGCTTCTTCGAGTCGAACGGAAGGCGCGTGCGAAGGTTGACCGAGCCTGCGATGCCGCCCTCGATCAGGTCGGCCGTCTGATTCTTATAGACGTCGACGCCGCCCAGCAGCTCGACCGGGACGTCACCCCAGGAAAGGGCTCGGCCGCCGCTCGCAGAAAAGCTGTCGCGACCGTTGAACTCGCTACGCACCTGCGGAAGGCCACGAACCAGGACACCCGAAGGCTCGGTCGTAAAGTGCGCCGTATCGGTGTTGATGGCAAACCGGCTGACGCTGATGCCCGGAACGCGCTGCAGCGCCTCGGCGACGGACTTGTCCGGGAATGCGCCGATGTCGGTTGCGCTGATCGAATCGATCACCGTATCGGCGTTCTTCTTGCGGGCTCGCGCCGACTGCAAGGCGCCGCGGATACCGGTGACGATAATGTCTTTCTCTGCGGACTTCTTGTCGGTCTGCGTATCAGGCGCCGCGGGCGCCGATTGGGCTGCGGCATCAGCGGTCTGCTGAACGGTGGCCTGCGCAAATGCGGGCTCCGCCACACCGCAAAGCGCCATTGCAGATACACCGGCCGTCAGAATGCGGCGTGTACGAACTGAATTCTTCATTCCATCCCCTCCCTTTTAGGGTGCCCTAATTTTCAGGTGCGCATTGCTTGTTTATATGTGAACGAGCTTGAGCGCAAATTATTAATCAACCTTGCACTGACCGGCTGTGGTGCGGCGAGCAGCGGGTCGACGACGGATCGTCAACAGTTGCGCCGAATGTAAGCGCCAGTATCTCTGTATCTGCCGTTAGGCAGCCGACCGCCATTCCTTGCGGTGCAGCGCGACTGCGATTCGAACGGAAGACCGTATCGGCCATAGCTTCCCCCTATTTCCTTAGCATTTCCTGTATTTTTACGGTCCGCAATTACTCCGACAATTACCCTAAGGCCATAAACGAGTCCCCAGGTTTACCTTTGCTTCTCCCGGAACTGGCTCAATGCTGTCTCTTGTCGACGAGATATTTTGTAAAATCCGCTTTGCGAATTCAGAAGCCGTTCTGCATACTCACAGTCCGTTGCGTAACATCTCTTGCGAGAACCGGCCGCTCCCAGGGTTGGCAACGTTGTCAATGCCGGGCGCCGATCCGGGGCGAGCGGTTGGACGTAGCGATTGTGCCCGAATGTATAGGTCCGACGCATAACCGGCCGGGCTCGGTGCTCGATATTTCCGGTAAATGTTCGTCCTTCTTCCCCCACTCAGCCTACTCCCGTCCGATCCGGATCCAGGACTTGCCGCCACGGGCGCCTGAACCGCGAAATAAAAGCTCCTAGCCTCTAAGGGGCCGGGTTCGCCTTCACTGATGATTTGTCAATTCACCTATAAATCTGATGAATGAGGAAGGCCACAAAATCCAGCCGAGGTCCATGGTTATGTGTGTGGAAGGCTACAGAAATCCGGTGTTTAATAGCTCCAGATCAGGGCGAATAATCCAGTTCGCAAAGCGATAGTCCGGTGCAGCTGCGCTGAGTCCGTTTCATAACATTTCCGTTGCGGCGGGGCGCGGCGGCCTTGGCGGCATCGGTCGTTCGGGCCAGATTCGGCGCATTGAGCTGCGCACCGACGCAAGCGGCGCGACTCGCCGTGAATGGCGGCCGCACATCGCCCGGTATCGGACTCGCTATCGGGAACTTGTTTAGGCGTCAGATGCAATGAATCCGGGCCGAAGATGGTCGCTCCTGCCAAAAGGCGCCGCGGGCTGGGGGCTTGCGGGCCGCCTGACAATATCGCTTGCCCGCAGGCGTGATGGGCATAGTCTGGCTCATTATGGAGCACAGCTTTCACAGAGCGGGTTGATGAGTCTTTCCAGCCCAACGGTATTCGTGGCGGATTCGCCAGAGCAATGGACGTACGCGGACCCACATGTCGACGGCGTCCTGAAGCCACCCCGGTTTATGCGACTTAGGCAGGCGGTCATCATGTTGGTCGTCTGGACCGCAGTAGGCGTGTTCTTGGCCGTGCCGGACATTATGAACGGTCTTGATTGGACCCATTTTCTTGCGACGTTGATGGATGCGTGGGCATGGGCTCTGCTCACGCCGGCACTTCTCCTGATAGACCGAAAGTTTGCGTCTATCGAGCATGATATACTCCGATTGGCGGTCTTGTTTCTCTTTGTGAGCGTTCCTGTTAGTCTCGCTCACGTATATCTTTCAGGATTCCTTCTTTATTCTCTTCCTAAAGTGTGGTGGAATCCGTTGATAGACCATAAATTCTTTCAGTATTATTTCCTCGGAAGCTGGCAGATTTATTGTGCATTTGTCGGGATCGTGCAGGCCATCAAATATTACAACCGGTTCCTGACCAGCCGCCTCCAGCTCGAGCGCGTTGAAAAGAGGCTCATCGAATCTCGCCTCAACGTGTTGCGTCTGCAACTCGAGCCTCATTTCCTGTTCAACGCGCTCAATACGATCTCCTCCGAAGTCGGCGCCAATCCGGCGCTGGCGCGGGACATGATCGGCGATCTGGGCATCCTGCTTCGGCGATCGCTCGACTGCAAGGACAGTGCGGAAATACCGCTGGCACAGGAGCTGGCGCTGCTGGATCATTATATCGCGATTCAGAATATCCGCTTCGGAGACAGGATCGAGTTCAGGATCGAGATCGAGTCCGAGGCGCTCTCGGTCCTGGTGCCGTCGATGCTGCTGCAGCCCCTTGTCGAAAACGCGATACGCCACGGTATCGACGGACGCTTGTCGGGCGGTGTGATCGAAATATTGGCGAAGCGTGCAGACAATCAACTGCATATCCAGGTTCTCGACGACGGCGTGGGTTTGCCGGGCAACTGGCAGATGGAGACGTCGGTCGGCCTGGGCGTCCAGGTGACGCGCGAACGCCTGGTTGCGCTCTATCCGAACCTGGATGAGGAAGCTCTGACGATCCGGCCCCGTTCGGGCGGAGGGACCGAGGTGTCCATTTGCGTGCCCTTGAGCAGGGTCGGGAGCGCGACGGAATGACATCGATCTCAGAGCAGATTTGCGTTCTTATCGTCGATGACGAAGCCCCGGCGCGCAAACGCCTTTCGGATCTCCTCTCCCGGGACCCCGAGGTGGGTCGGATACTCGAAGCGGAAAATGGTGTCGCGGCGGTTGCGTTGATTCAGGAGGAGCTGCCCGACATCGTATTTCTCGACGTTCAGATGCCAGGTGTGGACGGCTTCGGCGTTGTCAGTGCGCTCGGTGCCGAAAACATGCCTCCCACCGCTTTCGTCACTGCCTATGACAGATTTGCGGTACAGGCTTTCGAGGCTGACGCGGTCGATTATCTGCTCAAGCCATTTGGTGACGCTCGCTACGAAAAGACGATCGGGCGGCTGAAGAAGCGGGCGCACGCGCTTCGCGCCGGCGATTCCGGCGCGGCCAATGCCTTTGGTCCTGAATTGTTGAGGCTCGCCGCACAGCGCGCCAAACCCGGCGAAATCTGGAAATGGATGGTGGTCAAAACCAGGGATGCCACGCGTTTCGTGATGACCGAGGACATCGACTGGATCGAGGCCGCCGGCGTCTATGTGACGCTGCATAGCGGGAACGAAGAGTTCCTCTATCGCGCCGGACTGGCATCCGTGGCCAGCCGGCTCGACCCCTTCCAGTTCGTCCGCATTCACCGGTCCAGCATCGTGAACCTCAAGTCGGTTGCGCTTCTCGAACGTCGCTCCCACGGCGAATTCGAGGTGATGCTGAAGGGGGGGCAACGCCTGATGCTGAGCCGGAGCTACAGGGCGGAGGTGGAAGCCATGTTGGGGCAATCGCTTTAGCCTATAAGCCTGCTCGGCAGTTGCTCGGCACGGCAGGCACCCCGATTCGCGCCGTTTTTCAGCCTTTCAGACCGCCTCGCCGCCGTCTTATCCGCTTTGCAGCATCATTTTCCGGCCTGGAACAATTCGCGCACACCATGTGCGCGCCATGCTACAAACGGGGCTGAAAATATGTTTCGAAGGCGGGGGACAGTTCACACAGATGCATTTCGAGAGCGGTAGCGCAAAGGCGGAGGTAACGCCGATATCCGCTTCGGGATCATGATAGCTCCGCTGAAGGCGCGCGGTTGACCAGATAGCCCAGCCATTTGGTGTTGTCCTGATTGGATGAACAAAACGATCGGCCTTTACTGCGGATTTTTTCACGAATTGGCGCAGGCAATGCGAACAGGTTTTAACGAGCCTCCCACTGGGCCGGGCGTTACGCGCCCGGCCTTCTTTTTGGGTCGCTCAAGGCTTTAGATAATATGTCAGTGCAGTTTAAGCACTGCGTCAGCATCCAGGAGAGAGAGTCGTGAGGATGTCTCGTTTGCCGTTAATTCTCGCAACCACGTTTGCGAGTATTTTGCCGTCTCAACTATGGGCGCAGTCGGCGGCCACGGAACCCGCTCGTGTGATGGAAGTGAATGTCGCGACCGCCACCGGCCCGGTCGATCGGTTCTTCGATCTCTCGGTGGGATCGGATTATCCCGGCACTCTGATCCGCGACGACAGCATGGGTCAGCTCAGGATCGCCACGGATGAGCTCGGCTTCCGCTACATCCGCTTCCACGCGATCTTCCACGACGTGCTTGGCACGGTGAAGACGCAGGATGGGCACATCACCTATGACTGGACAAAGATCGACGAGCTTTACGACAAGCTGCTCGCGCGGAAGATCAAGCCTTTCGTCGAGTTGGGCTTCACCCCGGCCGCGCTCAAGACGTCCGACAGCAGCATCTTCTACTGGAAGGGCAATACCTCGCATCCGCGGCTGGACGCCTGGCGCGATCTCATAACGGCTTTCGCGCAGCATCTGGAAAAGCGCTACGGCAAGGCCGAGGTGCACAGCTGGTTCTTCGAGGTGTGGAACGAGCCCAATCTCGACGGCTTTTGGGAAAAGGCCGATAAACCAGCCTATTTCGAGCTCTACGATGTAACCGCGCGGGCACTCAAGGCAGTCGATCCGGCACTGCGCGTTGGTGGCCCCTCGACTGCGGGTGCGGCGTGGGTCCCCGAATTCCTCGAACATGTCTCGGCGAACCGGACCCCAGTCGATTTTGTCACGACCCACACCTATGGTGTCGACGGCGGATTTCTCGACGAGGAAGGCAAGGGGGACACCAAGCTCTCGCCCTCGCCGGACGCGATCGTCGGAGACGTGCGACGGGTGCGCGAGCAGATCGCCGCTTCGAAGTTCCCGCACCTGCCGCTCTATTTTACGGAATGGAGCACGAGCTACACGCCGCGCGACCTTGTCCATGATTCCTATATCAGCGCGCCGTACATTCTTACCAAGCTCAAGGCGGTGAAGGGCATCGTTCAGGGTATGAGCTACTGGACCTATACCGATCTTTTCGAGGAGCCGGGGCCGCCGAGCGCCTCTTTCCAGGGCGGGTTCGGGCTGATGAATCCGGAATCGATCCGCAAGCCCGCATGGTTCGCCTATAAATATCTCCACGCGCTGCAGGGCCGTGAAATACCCACCCAGGATGATCACAGCCTGGCGTCGGTCAATCAATCCGGCCTGACCCTGCTGGCCTGGGACTGGCATCAGCCCGAGCAGAAGGTGAGCAACCGCCCCTTTTACAGCCGGCTGGTGGAATCATCCGCAGCCGCGCCGCTCAACGCTCGCTTTGCCCATGTCCAGCCGGGAAAATATCGCCTGCGCCTCTATCGCACGGGCTATCGCCACAATGACGCCTATTCGGCCTATATCGACATGAAGGCGCCCAAGACGCTTTCGGCTGAGCAAACGGAGCAGTTGCAAACGCTGACCCGCGATTTGCCCGAACGCAACGAGGTCGTCACCGTTCCGGCCAGCGGACGTCTGGAAATCGCAGCGCCTATGCAGACCAACGATGTCGTGCTCGTGCGGCTCGAGCGGCTCAGGCGCTAAGATAAATCCAGACATCGGACGGAGGGGTAAATGGCCAACTTCAACAAGCGCGAGATATTGCTCGCACCGCTCGTCGCCGCGCTCGGGCTCGAAGCCGCGGCTGCGGCGCGCGCTGGCGGCCGGGACGGCGATACGGCTTCAAAGGCCGCTGACGGGGCATTCGATGTCCCGCCGGGGCGTTTCAATGCGAGCCTTGAATCGCTCAAGACCTATCACACGCCTGACTGGTTCCGGGATGCCAAATTCGGGATCTGGGCGCATTGGGGGCCGCAGGCGGTACCACGCCAGGGCGACTGGTATGCGCGCTTCATGTACGTTCCGGGCCACCCGCATTATGATCATCACCTGAAGACCTACGGGCATCCATCCGAATTCGGATACAAGGACATCATCCCGCTCTGGAAGGCCGAAAAGTTCGATCCCGAAGCGCTGATGGACAAATATACCGCCGCAGGCGCCAAATATTTTGTCTCCATGGGCGTGCACCACGACAATTTCGATCTGTGGAATTCAAAGCACCACCGCTGGAACGCGGCCGCGATGGGGCCGAAGCGGGACGTGGTGGGCGAGTGGAAGGCGGCAGCGAAACGCCGTGGCCTGCGCTTCGGCGTGTCCGAACATCTCGGGGCGAGCTATTGCTGGTCCTATCCAAACCACCTCTACGACCAATTCTGGCCAAAGCTCGGCGTCAACTATGATGGCGCGGACCCAAAATATGCGGACCTCTATCACGACAACCGCGACGAGCCGTTTCTGAACAAGCCCGGCACCTGGTATACGAGCAATCCCAAATTCCATCGGCGATGGTTCGATCGCATTTCCGATCTCGTCGATGCCTATCAGCCCGATCTCCTCTACTCCGACGGCGGATTGCCCTTTGGCGAAGTCGGTCGGTCATTGGTGGCGCGCTTGTTCAACAACAGCATCGCGCGCAGCGGCAAGCTCGAGGCTGTCTATGCCAGCAAGGATTTGGGCTCGGGCGAGTTCCACAAGGAGGTTGGGGTACAGGACGTCGAGCGGGGCGTGCTGGACGGAATCAATCCGTTGCCCTGGCAAACCGATACATCGAACGGCGACTGGTTCTACAGCGACAATTATACCTACAAGACGACGGGCGAGGTCGTGTCCATGCTCGCCGATATCGTCAGCAAGAACGGCAATCTGCTGCTCAACATCGTCCTCTATGCCGATGGCAGCCTGCCGCCGCAGTCGGAACAATTGCTCGCTGAACTCACGCCGTGGATGAAGGCCAATTCCGAGGCGATCTACGGTACGAGGCCGTGGAAGATCTTCGGGGAGGGGCCAAGCCAGGCAAAAGCCGGCGCTTTCAACGAGTCGGGCGCCTATACCGCACGCGACATCCGCTTCACGACGAAAGGCGAGGCGCTGTACGCGATCACGCTCGCCGAACCTCGGGGCACGACCGCGATCGAGTCCCTCGGGCTCCAGAATCCGCACGAGCGGCGGCGCGTCCGCGAGGTCCGGCTGCTCGGTCACCCGGGGAAAGTCCGCTTCCGGCAGACCGACCAGGCGCTAGTGATCGACCTGCCCGAGACTCTGCCGACGCGACACGCCAGCGCGTTCAAGATTCTTTTTGGCTGAAGGCGCCGCCCGGCCCTGTCCTTAAGCACGGGGCCGGGCGGCGGTGCCGGTATCTTTTAGGGCGGGATTTGAAACACATGAAGCATGGTATCGTCCGGGCATCCGGCCTTGCCCTCGCGTTGATGCTCGGCACCGGGCTCGCACCTCTCGCGTCGCCGCCCGCCGCCCAGGCGCAGAGCGCGGCCGGGCATCCTGAATGGCCCGGCAAGGGGCAGCTCTTTGTCGGGACCTGCTATCAGCCGGTCGACCGCTCCCCGGAGCAGATCCGGCAGGATATCGCGATCATGAAGGGGGCCGGCTTCAATCTGGTGCGCATGGGCGATCTGTCCTGGGATTCGTTCGAGCCCGAGGAAGGGCGTTTCACCTTCGAATGGTTCGACGACGTGATCGCGCAGATGCATGCCGCCGGGATCAAGGTGATCGTCGACATCCCCGGCGAGCCCGCGCCGATCTGGCTGCACAAGACATATCCCGGTGTCGATATCGTCACGCAGGACGGCGCCCGACGGAACGCGGCGGTCCGCTATTGGGACAATATCAGCGACCCGGATTATCGCCGCCTGGCCAAACGCCTCGCCGAAAAGATGATGCAGCGCTACGCGCACAATCCCGCGGTGATCGCGCTTGGCTATGACAATGAGATCGGCAATGGCCAGGTCTCCAATTCGCCGGCGGATCGCGACCGCTTCGTCGCGTGGCTGAAGAAGAAATACGGCTCGGTCGACGCGCTCAACAAGGCTTGGGCGACGCAGCGCTGGTCACGCCGGATCAACAGCTGGGATCAGGTCGATCTCCCCTATTTCTTCGGGCCTGGTCCGAACGAACGCTATCTCGATCTGCGGCGCTATTGGTCGGACGACACGATCGGCGCGCTCGGCGATCTGGAGGCTGTCCGCAAGCAATATGCACCGAACCTTCCGGTCGCATCCAATTTCTGGCCGACCGCATGGACCAAGGGTTTCAACTATCTGCGATCCTGGGACAAGGTTTCGACATACGGTGCGCAGGGTTTCTACCCAGGCGACCCGATGGGCGCGGCGTTCGAGCTCATGATGAACAAGGCCGGGCATGACACGCCGATCTGGCTCAATGAGTTCACCGCCGGCGGCGGCGGCTATTACGGCACGCCGGGGCGATCCCGCATGTGGGCCTATTTCGGGCTCCTCTATTATTCGCAGACATTCCTCGCCTGGACCTTCAATTCGCATATCGGCGGCGAGGAGCAGGCGCTGTTCGGGCTGGTCGATCATGACGGCCGTCCCTCGTGGAAAGTCGACGAGTTCGGCCAGATCGCGCGCGAATTCCGCACGCTGCGGACGCTGGATTTCCCCCGCTATCACACACCCGAAATCGCCATTCACTATTCGTTCGAGACCAACTGGCTGACCAATCCGCCGGCCGGCCCGAACACGATGAAGGAATATTTCAAGGGCAGTTACGACGATCAGGTGAAGGCTGCCTTCAAGCCGCTGTTCGAGGACAATGTGGATTCCGCTGTCATCGACATCAGCCATGATCCGCTCGATCGCTACAAGCTCGTGATATTGTCGAGCGCCTATATCATGGACGCGCAGACGGCGGACGCAGTCCGCAAATATGTGGCCAATGGCGGCACCGTGATCATGACCGGCTATTCGGCAAAGGTCGATGAAACCGGCAAATGGTTCGAAACGCCGCTGCCCGGGCGGCTGGGCGACGTGTTCGGCGTGCGCACCAACGCATTCTACCGCGCTGACGCGCCGCTCAAGGTCATGGTCGGCGGCGAGATGCGCACCGGCAGCGACACGTATTACGAAGTCCTCGAACCCAGCACCGCCAAGCCGCTCGCCATGTTCGAGAACACGCCGGAGAAGAGTCCGGCGATCACGATCAACAGCTACGGCAAGGGCAAGGCGATTTACCTCGCCACCGCCGCTCAACCGGCATTTATCGAGCCGCTGATCCGCTCCCTTTACGGCACGCTCGGCATCGAACGCGGGCCGGAAACGCCGAACGGGGTCGTGGCGCGGGTGGTCGATGGCAGGACGCTGTATGTCAACACGAACAAGGCGCCCGCCACCGTCACCATCAAGGGCAGCAAGACGGGTGTGTTGACCCACAAAGCCTATAACGGGCAGCTTGACCTGCCGGCTTATGGCGTGGAGTTGTTAAAATAGGCGAGAGCTGGTGCGATAAGGGGGCCATTTTCCGATGAGTCTGTCACGACGCAATTTCGTAGCATTGCCGGTCGTCCTGGCGGGGGCTTCTTCGTTGAGCCTGGGTACTGCGGCTGAGGCGCTCGCTCAGCGGGCCGCGACGGAACCGGGCGAGGTCATCGATCTTTGGCCGCATCCGCCCGCGGGCGCCCTTCATCCCGACATGGCTCAGGTCATCGAGCAGACCTCGGCCAATCCTGCGGTCTGGAGCAGCCGGCGCATGAAAGGCATTACCAGGCCCCATATGATCGCCTTGCCGGCGGCCCAGCCAAATGGATCCGCCATGCTGATCATCCCGGGCGGTGGCTTCCAGTGGAACTATTTCGAGCATGAAGGCTATCACATCGCCGATACGCTGAACCGCGCCGGGATCACCTGTTTCATACTGTTCTACCGCCTTGCTCAGGATGGCTGGGCCGAACCTGCCAGTGTCGGCCCGGCCGATGCCCAGCGCGCCATGCGCGTCATCCGCGCCAATGCGTCTCGCTTCCATATCGATCCGGAACGCGTCGGCGTTCTGGGCTTCAGCGCCGGCGGCTTCCTGACGACGACGATGGCGACGCGCCATTCAGCGACATTCTATTCCCCGGTCGACGCAACGGACCGGCTCAGCGCGAGACCGCTGCTGACGGCACCGATTTATCCGGTCCAGAGCGTCGATCCGGCCTATGCCTATGGCGGTGCGGCGCCGTCGCTGTTCGGCGGCCCGGCCACGCAAGCCCAGATCCGCGAATGGTCGCCCGATCTCAACGCCACGCCGAACGCGGCGCCGACCTTCCTGGTCCATGCCGAGGACGACGGCCTTGTACCCGTCGCCAATACGGTGCGGCTGCGTGACGCCCTGGTCGCGGCGAAGGTCACGGTCGAGACGCATTTGTTCGCGCATGGCGGCCATGGCTTCGGCGCGGGCGGCCAGCCGGGAAGTCCGGACGGTTTCTGGTTGCCTTTATTCCTCAAATTCGCCCGCGAGGAAAAGCTGTTCGCCTGAATTGCGCGGTGAGGTCCGCTCATCATGGGCGGCGCACCGGCCAGGCTCAGGCAAGCTGAGCGGCTGAAGTCATTGTGTTGGAATGCGGGCGAACGGCCGAGTATCGCGCGATTTATGCGACACCTTTAGAGTCTGATTCGAAATGAATTGGCGTGATTTGAGCATCTTGCGATACGGCGAGCGAGGAGTTGGTTTGAAGCGATGAAAAGCCAGGCGGTTGCCGAGGCGATGGTTTGCTCGAAGTCCTTTGCTATACGTCCGCTCGCACCCGATCGCTTGAATTGCGCAGCTCGCGATAAGCATCGGAAGCTCGGTAGCGTTGGAGATGCAGCATGGAGCTCCGAGAGGCCCTGTCTGGGTTCGACTTAACGGAGGAGTGCAAGTGGGGGAAACCGTGCTTCGCGCTGGAAGGTAATAACGTTGTCATCATTCAGGGCTTCAAGGAATATTGCGCCCTGGGTTTCTTTCAGGGCGCGTTGCTGAAGGACCCTCAGAAGCAGCTTCTACAACTTGGGCGGGTTCAGGCGGCCCGGGTGATGAAGTTCACCAGCACCGAGGAGATCAAGGCAAAGATCGCCATCATCAAGGCCTATGTGCGCGAGGCCATCGAAGCCGCGCAAGCCGGCATCAAAGTCGAGAAGAAACCTGCGAAAATTGCCATGCCTGACGAGTTAAAGGAGGCATTTCGCAAAAACCCTGAGTTCCACCGCGCCTTCGACGCGCTGACGCCGGGTCGCCAGCGAGGATATCTGTTTCACTTTGTTGACGCCAAGCGGCCTGAGACAAGGATCGCGCGAATCGAGAAAGCGATACCTGCGATCTTGGAAGGTCGAGGGCATCTGGAACGCCAGTAATCGAACGTCCACTTTCCGCATCTGAGCGGCTGAAAGCCGGCAGGCTGCTTCGGCCCAACTTCTGACATTCTGTCGCGCGAGGGGGCGGTCCATTTGAAGGCTACAGCCCATTGGATAGGGCTGACGGCACACAAGGACGAATTCGAGATCGACCAAGGACTCCAGCCAAGGCTCGCCAAAGCGCAGAAAAAGTGTGGGATAAAATGTGGGGTAGAGTTTCTGCTCGAAGGCAAAAACTCTTCCCAAACAAGCCATTCGGGCTTGGCGATGGTGACCCCTACGGGAATCGAACCCGTGTTTCAGCCGTGAAAGGGCCGCGTCCTAACCGCTAGACGAAGGGGCCATTGCCGGGACGTCCCGGGTGCTGGGGGTGCCGGTTAGGGAAATGCCGGGCTCGGGTCAAGCCGCCGTTTCGTCATGGCGGCGATGGCATACCGCCTGGAGCTTGTTTCCGTCGGGGTCGCGGACATAGGCGCCGTAATAATTGGCGTGATAATGCGGGCGGAGGCCCGGTGCGCCTTCGTCGCTGCCACCATGCGCGAGCGCCGCGGCGTGAAAGGCATCCACCGCGGCGCGATCCGGCGCAAGGAGGGCGGTGTGGGGGCCATTGCCCGGCATTGCCGCGCCGCCGTCAAAGGGGCTTACGATGAACAGCTTGAGCCCGGCCAGTTCGCCGAACACCAGTGTCGCGGGCAACTCGAATGGCTGGGTGATGTCCAGGGTGGCCATCACCGGCTCGTAGAAACGCCGGGCGCGTTCGAGATCGTTGGTGCCGAGCGTGATGTGACTGAACATCCATAATCTCCATAATATGTTGATTATCAAAGATTAAATGCAATCTTCACTCCCGCTGTCCGGGCGATGGAAATGTCAGCGATCCGCATGACATTCCCAACAGGCTCACCCGATTCAACCTCTCCGGCCACAGCGCTATTCAGCGCCAATCGCTATTCGGATGGATTGGAAGACATCGCGCGAATTTCACTCCCCCTCAACAGGCATTCCAGCGACGCCTCGCGCCGCCGGGAACCTGAAGCCTATTCCGCCCAGGCGGCATCGTCGAGATGAAGCTCGGCCGCCGGCTTGGAGCCCCAGTCGTCGATCCGCGCGCGCCCGGCGAGCCACAGCCGGCGATGCGGCGGTGCGCCGAGCAGGGCGGCGCCAAGCGCGGTGTCGGCCTGGCGAAAAGCGACTGTCTTGAGCGTGCGGCCGTCGTCGCCGGTCACGATCGCGCGGACATGGCCGTTGCCGACAATATCCGCCTTCACGATCCGGACCGGCCCCGCGACCACGCGCGGCTGCGGCCAGCCCATGCCGTAAGGTCCGCCCGCGTCCATCGCCTCGACCAGGGCCGGCGTGATGCCGCCCGCCGTCAGCAGCGCATCGAGCAGCAGCGCGCGGTCGCCGATCGAGCGCGTCACCGCCGCGTCGAGCCGCTCCTCGAGGAAATCGGTAAAGGCTTCGAGCTGCTCCTCGGCGATGGTGAGCCCGGCCGCCATCGCATGGCCGCCACCGGCGACGAGCAGCCCGCTATCCTTCGCCGCCAGCACCGCCGCGCCGAGATCGACCCCCGATATCGACCGTCCCGATCCCTTGCCGATCCCGGCATCGTCGAGGGCGATCACGATCGCGGGGCGGCCATATTTCTCCTTCAGCCGCCCGGCGACGATGCCGATCACGCCGGGATGCCAGCCACGCCCGGCGACGACCACCACCGCGCGGTTGCCCTTGGTCGCCGCCATGCCCTCGGCGGCTTCCTGCACCATTCCCTCGATTGCGCGGCGCTCCTCGTTGAGCCGGTCGAGCTCGGCGGCGATGCTTGCGGCCTCGGCCGGGTCGCGGGTGATGAGCAGGCGGACGCCGAGATCGGACTTGCCGACACGGCCCCCGGCATTGATCCGCGGCCCGAGGGCGAAACCGAGATCGGTTGCGGTCGGCGCGCGTGTCAGCCGCGAGGCGGAGATCAGGGCGTTGAGGCCGATGTTGCGACGCTGCGCCATCACCTTCAGGCCCTGGCTCACAAAGGCGCGGTTGAGGCCCTTCAGTTGCGCGACATCGGCAACGGTGCCGAGTGCGACGATATCGAGCAGGTCGAGCAGGCGCGGTTCCGGGCGGGCCTCGAACCAGCCGCGAGTCCGCAACAGCCTGACCAGGGCCGCGCCGAGCAGAAACGCGACGCCGACCGCAGCGAGATGGCCGTGCGCTGCGCCCTCGGTCTCGTCGAGCCGGTTGGGATTCACGAGGGCATGGGCGTGGGGCAGGGCGGCCGCGCATTTGTGATGATCGACCACGATCACATCGACACCGGCGACGCGTGCCATTTCGAGCGCCTCGAAGGCCTGGGCGCCGCAATCGACCGTGACGATCAGGCTCGCGCCTTCCTCCTTCAGCCGGACCAGCGCTTCGCCCGATGGACCATAGCCCTCCATCAACCGGTCGGGGATATAGGCGCGCGCCTCGAGGCCAAGGTCGCGCAGCAGCAGGATCATCAGCGCGGCGGAGGTCGCGCCGTCGACGTCATAGTCGCCGAAAATCGTCACCTGCTCGCCGGACTGGACTGCATCGGCAAGCCGTTCGGCGGCGCGGTCCATGTCCTGGAAGATCGAGGGGTCGGGCATGAAGCCGCGGATGCTCGGCAGCTTGTGCGCGTCGAGCGCCTCGCGCGGACACCCTCGGGAAAGCAGCAACTGAGTCACCAGATCGTCGGGTGCGAAGCCGGGGTCGCGCGCATCCGCCTCCAGCATCCGCCAGCGCCAGGGCTGGCCGAGGATCGAATGGGAGATGTTGAGGACGGGGCTCACGATTGCTGTCGGGCCTTCAGGAGTTCGGATATGCGCATCGCGCTGCTGTGGCACAGATCGATACCCAAGGAACAGAGTCGCCGCGCCTGGGGAGGGGAGGTACTCGGCTTATCAACAGGAGTTTTCATCTGGTGTCATAATTAATCCATATTCGGCTCCTAGCGCCCCGCGTGCGGGAGCATCCGGCGCCATCAGACAAATATGTCGATCACCGGCGGATTTACGCCATTTGCGGCAATCGCTCTGCTCCCGGCAACTCTCGCAAGCCTGTAAACCAATTTGGGGGATCACCCGTGTCCAATTCCATGATCGTGCGTTCAATCTCGATGCTGACCTGCGCTTTGGGCGCTCTGGCATTTGCCAATGCTGCGTCGGCCCAGGAGGCAAAGCCGGTGACGGTGGCGGCGTCCGATCAAGACCAGGGCGACATCGTCGTTACGGCGCAGCGCCGGGCCGAGCCTTTGCAGAAGGTGCCGCTCTCGGTCGCCGCGGTCGCCGGTGACGATCTGCGCGCATTCCAGACGGGCGGCGACGATATCATGTCGCTCTCCGGCCGCGTGCCCGGCCTCTATGCCGAGACGACGACCGGCCGCATCTTCCCGCGTTTCTATATCCGCGGCCTCGGCAATATCGATTTCTATCTCGGCGCCTCGCAACCGGTCTCGATCATCCAGGACGATGTCGTGCTCGAGCATGTCGTGCTGAAGTCGAATCCGGTGTTCGACGTGCGTCAGGTCGAGGTGCTGCGCGGGCCGCAGGGTTCGCTGTTCGGCCGCAACACCACTGCCGGCATCATCAAGTTCGACACCATCCAGCCGTCGCAGACGTTCGAGGGTCGCGGCTCGGCGAGCTATGGCAGCTACAACACCGTCACCGCCGACGCGGGCATTGGCGGCCCGATCGCGCCCGGCCTGCTGGCGTTCCGCCTGTCGGCGCTGATCCAGCACCGCGATAACTGGGTCGACAACACTTATGCCGGCACCAGCGCAGATGGCACCGTCTCGCCGAAGAAGGACACGATGGGCGGCTTCGACGAGCACGACGTCCGCCTGCAATTGCTGTTCACGCCGAGCGACTCGCTCTCGTTCACCCTCTCAGCGCATGCCCGCGATTACAGCGGCACCTCGACGCTGTTCCACCGCGCCGCGCTGATCAAGGGATCGAACGATGTCAGCGCAACGCCGCGCGACAAGGTCGCCCTGGACGAGGCGATGAACAACCCGCAGGCCTATAAGACCTATGGCGAGTCGCTGCGCGCTTCATGGGATATGGGCCCGGTCACCCTGACCTCGATCAGCGCGATCGAGACGACCTCGGGCTATAGCCGCGGCGACACCGACGGCGGCGCCGCCGCCAATTTCGGTGGCACCGGCTTCGGCCAATCGCAGGGCGCCGTTCGCAGCCTCGATCAGCTCACCCAGGAAGTCCGGCTCGCCAGCAATGGGGACGGGCCGTTCAAGTGGCAGATCGGCGGCATGTATTTCGACCAGCGCGACATCACTGAATTTTACCAGCGCGCCTATTTCCTGACGACCGCCGCGCACAACCCGAACAATTGGGTGCGGCTCCACGACGTCAACACTTCCTGGGCCGCCTTCGGTCAGGTCAGCTATGAGATCGTCCCCAACCTGACGATCACAGCGGGCGGCCGCGTCACCGAGGACACCAAGACGACCCAATTGCTCAAGACCGCCGACACCATCGCCGGCGTCTCGACCTATGGCGGCCGCCGCTTCGTGCGGCTGAAGGATACGCAGCCGAGCTGGGACGTGAGCGCGCTCTATCAGGTCGATCCCAATGTAAGCCTCTATGCCCGCGTCGCGCGCGGCTTCCGCGGCCCGACCATCCAGGGCCGTTCGGCCGTGTTCAATTCGGATTTCACGACGGCGAACTCCGAGACGATCCTGTCCTGGGAGGCCGGCTTCAAGAGCAGCCTGTTCAACCACCATCTGCGCCTGAACGCGTCTGCCTTCACCTATACGGTCGATAATATCCAGCTGAACGGCAATGATTCGAACGGCAACGGCGTGTTGTTCAATGCCGACAAGGCCAAGGCCTACGGCATGGAAGCCGAGGCCGAGTGGAAGCCGGATTCGAACCTGACGCTCGGCGTTGGGCTCAGCCTGTTGCACAGCGAGATCAAGGACAAGCGGGTCTATGCCCAGGTCTGCGCGCTGAACGGCGCGGTCGTTTGCACCGTGCAGGATCCGACGATCACCGTGCCGGTGTTCGGCAACCCGGCCGTCTTCGCCCAGATCGACGGCAGCCCGCTGCCCAATGCGCCGCAATATACGGTCGACTTCAACGGCCGCTACGATGTGCCGCTCGGCAATGGCGGCAAGGTGTTCGTCGCGACTGACTGGAACTTCCAGGGCTTCACCAGCTTCGTGCTGTACAAGACCAAGGAGTTCACCTCGAACGGCACCTTCGAGGGCGGCCTGAAGCTCGGCTATGCGGCGCCGGGCGGCAAATATGAGATCGCGGTCTTTGGCCGCAACATCACCAACGAGAAGAATCTGAAGGGCGTGATCGAGAACTATATGGCCGCGGTGTTCAACGAGCCCCGCATCATCGGCGTCTCGCTCAGCGGCAAATTCTGACATCCAACCACGGATCCTGTCGCGCGATAGCGCGGCGGGATCCACGCTGGTCAGGCACTCATGAGGCGCGTCCGATGATCTTCTCGATCGCGGTCGCGGCCGCCTCGGCGCCGTCCTCACGGGCGATCACCGCGCCGGCGCGCTCGGCTTCGGCGCGGTAGCTGCTGTCGCCAACCAACGACGCGATTACGGGCGCTGCCCGGCCGGCGGTGAATCGCCGCGCAGCCAGAATGCGGCCTACACCCATCCTCTTGATCCGATGGGCATTGTCGGACTGGTCGCCCATGTGCGGCACCACCAGTTGCGGCTTGCCCGCGCGCAGAGCCTGGCCGGTCGTGCCGATCCCGCCATGGTGGATGATCGCCGCGGCCCTGGGGAAAAGCATCGAGTGCGGCGCATAGGGTCGGACCAATATATCGCCTTCGGAGCTCAGGCTGGTCTTCTCGCCGGTCAGCAGCACGGCGCGCATCCCCAGCCGCCGCGCCGCCGCCGCTGCCTCCTTGTAGAAATCTCCCGGCGCATAGACCGCGAATGAGCCCAGCGTGAAGACAAGCGGCGGCGGGCCCTTGGCGAGAAAGGCCTCGAGTTCGGCGTCGGGCGCAGCGCTGTCGCCGTTCTGGCTGTCATAGACCGGGAAACCGACAATCTCGGCATTCGCCGGCGCATCCTTTTGCGGCGGGCCGAACAGCGGCGAATAGCAGCACAGAGTCAGTGCGGTTTCTTTACTGACATCGAACATCGACGGGTCACGAGTCGGGCCGAGGCCGTGGCTGGCGCGCACGGCGTCGATCTTGCCTCCGTAACGCCGTCGCATGATCTTGCGCATGACTCCGTACGCCATCCGGTTCCAGCGAACGCCGATCTCGCTGCCCGGCTGGTGCTTCAACATCCAGAAATCGGGCGTCTTCGGCGTGGTATAGGCGGAAAGGATGGCCATCGGCTGCAGGATCACCGAGATCAGCGGCACCCGCCGCTTTTCGGCCACGATCGGCGCGCCGAACACGAACAGCGATGCGACCAGCGCGTCCGCATCGGCGACGACCTCATCCAGCGCGTCAGTGCTCGACGCGAGCCAGGGCAGCAGCACCTGTTCCAGCAAATAGGTCTGGTCGGCCATCACCCGTTTGACTGCATCGTCCTCGTCGAGCCCCATGTGCTGCCGGATAACGTCGAAGCTCGGCAGCACCGCGACCGCGTCCAGCCCCGCGGCGCGCGACTTGGCGACATGATCCTCCGCCACCGCCAGCACGGGGTGATGGCCACGCCGCTTCAGCGCGAGGCCGATCGCGATGAACGGGTGGAGATCGCCGAGAGTGCCGACCGTCGTAAGAACGATTTTTCGCATGAAAGTGTCGTGTACGCTCGGCTCGCGCCGCCTTATTGCTTGAGCCAGCTATCCTCGCGGAACCACTTCGTCACGATGTATTTCGTGCCCTTCACCACCGGCATCCCTTCGTGGAGCGTATGATCGTTCGGGCTGCCGTCCGGATTCATATTATTCCAGGCAAGCAGGAGCCCGCGTTTGGGCGCAACCCGGATGCCGGCCTGGGGAAACCAGGTCGCGCCGCCTTCCTCGACGTCGTTGAGATAGATCATCGCGGTCCAGGTGCGCTGGCCGCCGCTCGTCTTCATCTTCGCCCAATATTCTTCGCCCTCGTGGAAAAAATCATGATGGGCGCGGAATTGCTGGCCGGGGGCGTAACGCTGGCCCTGCATCGTCTCGCCTTTGACAGGGTCGATGCCGAGGAGATTCGCGATCGACTCGTCGATCGGCTGCACCTCGGGGGACCAGCGATCCATGTCGCAGCTTTCGCTGGTGCGAAAACTCGGGCCGGATTTGTTGGAGAGCAGTGAGGAAGGCCGGCGATTGGCGTCGATCATCCTGATCAGCGCCGTGCAGGTCGCCGGGCTGAGGAAATCCACGTGATAATAGACCTGCGCCGCATCCGTCTTCGCGCGCTTTATCGACGGATTGGCTTCGAGCCTTTGCGTGACGCTTTCGCCGATATGTTTGCGGACAGCGGAAAGGCCGCCGGATTTCCTGGAGAACAAAGCCATGGGCGCGCAATTTGCCGCCCCGCCCGCAAAAAACAAGGGGCCCGGCGACGATGCCGCCAGGCCCCTGCTTCATGTCGTCAGCTTACCAGAAAATGTCGTAAACCGTGTCCACAACCTCGCCGCTATAGATATCGACGAGCAGCGCATCATTGTAATAGCGCACCCAGCGATACGGCCCATAGGCTTCCGGCAGGCCATAATAGCTCGGATCGTCGATCCAGTAATTCTGCTCGTACAGGATCGAGCTCAGACCAAAGCCGATCGAGAAGCGGCGATAGCCATAGTCCCAGCCATAAGGCGCGTAATAGCGCGGCAGGTGGAAGGCACTGCGGTTGCGTGAGCGCCGCTCGCTCCAGTTGTAGCGATTGTCGCGGTGCCAGTCGCGGTTCCAGTTGCCGCCCCGGTTGCGATCGCCACGCCAGTCGCCACGGTCGCGCTGGCCGCCACGCCAGTCGCCGCCATTGTTGTGCTGGCCGTTGTTGCGCCAGTCGCCGCCATTGGTGCGCTGGCCGCGGTCGCGCCAGTCGCCGCCATTGTTATGCTGGCCACGGTCGCGCCAGTCACCGCCATTGCTGGCCCGCTCCTGGACCTGGCCCTGTGTCTGGCCCTGGCCCTGCCAGTTGCCGCCGCCACGATGCTCGCCGCCCCGCTGCTGCCAGCCCTGGCCGGGCTGACCGGCGCCACGTGCATCGCGCCAGGCCTGGAGGTTCGGGTTGGGCTGGAAGCGCTGCGGGGCCTGCTGCTGAACCTGAACCTGGGGCTGCTGTGCCTGAACCTGTCCCCGGCCCTGCCAGTTGCTACGCCCGCCCTGCCAGTTGCCGCGGTCGAAGGTGCGCGCTGGCGCCTGTGCGGGCTGCGATTGGGGTGCCTGCTGTTGCGGAGCCTGCTGCTGGTGCTGGTGCTGGCCGCCGCCACCGCCACGTCCACCACGGTCGCCGCCGTCACGGTGCCAGTCTTGCGCAAAGGCTGCGGTCGGAACGATCGCCGTCGCCGCCAGAAGCGCCATGATAAAAGAGGTACGCATCTTAGTCCTTCCGGTTCGCGGGCACGGAGTCGGCCCGATCGATGGACAGTTTGTGCCCGATTAGCGATGACTTGTTTCTGAATTGCCCTGACAGCGTTGCGAAAGGATTCATTTCCTTTGCCGTCCGCCCGGGGTGAGTGCCGGAACCAGTCTGGCGGCCGTGGCAGGATCTATTCCAGGTGTCGGGCCCGGATCGATGGTTTCGTCGCCGCGCTGAAGTCGCGCGGCACGCATCACAGCTTCGACGACGCGCGGATAGACTCCGCAACGACACAGATTTGTAATTGCCGCCTTGACGTCATCCTCGGTGGGATTGCGGTTCTTCTTCAGGAGCACGGCGGCCGCCATGATCATGCCGGGGATGCAGAAGCCGCATTGGGGGACATTATTGGCGATCCAGGCGAGCTGGACCGGGTGAGTCCTTTCGCGCGACAGCCCTTCGATCGTAGTGACATAGCTGCCCTCGATCGCCGCGATCGTCGTCTGGCAGGATTTGACCGCCTCATCGTCGATGATGACGGTGCACGCCCCGCACTCGCCATTGCCGCAGCCATATTTCGCGCCGGTCAGGTTCGATGCGTCGCGCAGGGCCCAGAGCAAAGGCGTGTTCGGGTCCATCTTGTAATGGACCGGCTGGTTGTTGACGGTGAAGCTGGTCATGGCCGGAGCATATGCCAAACAATCCTGTTGCGAAACGGCGTGTTTCCGCAGGCGCGATTGCAGCGCCGCCGGGCGGCCCCGATATGACGGACATGACCCTTCCCACAGTCTTCATCCCGCATGGCGGCGGCCCCTGCTTCTTCATGGATCCGGCCGGCGGCCCGCCCGACCCGATGTGGCGGCCGATGCAGGCCTATCTCGCCGGGCTCATCGATTCGTTGCCCGAACGGCCAAAGGCGATTCTGCTCGTCTCCGGCCATTGGGAAGAGCGGGACGTCACCGTCCATGTCGGAGACGGCCAGCCCTTGCTCTATGATTATTACGGTTTCCCCGAACACACCTATCGCCTGCGCTGGGATGCGCCGGGCGCGCCCGATATCGCGCGGCGTGCGGCCGGGTTGATGCGGGATGCCGGGTTTGCCGTCGCGGAGGAATCGCAGCGCGGCTGGGATCACGGCGTGTTCGTGCCGATGAAGGTGGCTGTGCCGGGTGCGGATATTCCGCTCGTGCAGATGTCGCTACGCAAGGATCTCGATCCGGCGGCGCATATCGCGATCGGCCGGGCGCTCGCACCGCTCCGCGACGAGGGCGTGCTGATCGTCGGATCGGGCATGAGCTTCCACAATCTTCGCGCCAGGGGGCCGCAGGTAACCCCGGTCGCCGATGAATGGGATGCGGCGTTGACCGACGCGGTCACCGATCCCGACCCGGTTGCCCGCGCGGAGCGAGTCGCACATTGGGAGCAGCTGCCCCATGCCCGCTTCGCGCATCCCGAGGCCGATCATCTGTTGCCGCTGATGGTCGCGCTCGGTGCCGGCGGCGATGACGCGGCCGTGTGCGACTATCGCGATCACGTGATCGGCTGGGCGGTGTCCGGATATCGCTTCGGCTAGTTCCGCCAGCCGGTATCGATCTTGTCGACCAGCCGCACCATCGCGTCGAAATCCGCCTTGCCGGCGCCGCCCGGCACCTGCACCTGATGCAGGTCGCGCTGGTGTACCGCGATCACCTCGGGCGCTATCTCGATGATCGGCATGCCCATCGAGGCGGTTGCGACCTGGATTTCGCAGGCGCGCTGGAGCGCCCAATGCTTGAGGAAGGCTTCGGGTAAGGTGCGGCCCATCACCAGGATGCCATGGTTCTTGAGCAGCATCATCCGCTTGTTGCCGAGATGCTCCATCAGCCGCGCGCCCTCCTCGTCGCGGACGGTGACGCCCTCGAAATCATGATAGGCGATCTGCCCGATGAAGTTGCAGGCGTAGAAATTGATCGGGCGCAGCCCGCCCTCGACTGAGCTCACCGCCATGCCGGCGGTCGTATGCGTGTGCATGATGCAATGCGCGTCGGGCAGGTGACGGTGGAACAGCGCATGCTGGACGAAGCCCGCGCGGTTCACCGGATAGGGGCTGTCGTCGAGCTTGTTGCCGTCGATATCGATCTTCACGAGGCTCGATGCGGTCACTTCGCTGAAATGCAGCCCGAACGGGTTGATCAGGAATGCGCCTTCCTCGCCCGGAATCTTCAGCGTGATATGATTGTAGATCATCTCGGACCAGCCGAGCATGTGGAACACGCGGTAACAGGCGGCGAGCTGCTGGCGCGCCTCCCATTCGGCTTCGGACATCTGGCTGTTGCGAAGGACGGCGGTGGCCATGGCGCTCTCCTGGGTTTTTCTTTGCAACGAATATCGCACGCAGCGGCCTGACAGGCAACATGAGAGCGCTCTAATTGGCGCCTGTCGCCCCGGCTTTATGGAGCGCCGCGATCTCCTCTTCCGAAAACCCGTTTTCGGCAAGGATCGTTCCGGTTTCCGCGCCGCCCGCCATGCGTGGCGGCACGGTTTCGCTCACGGAATAGCGCGGGGCCGGGGCCGGCTGAATCACCCCGCCAGCCTCGACAAAGGCGTCGCGCGCCTGGTTGTGCGGATGCGCCACCGCCTCATCGAAACTGAGCACCGGCGCAAAGCACACCTCATGCCCTTCGAACGCGAACACCCAGTCGTCGCGAGTCCGAGTCCTGAAGCGCCGTGCCAGTTCGACCTTCAGGTCGGGCCATCCGGTGGTCGCGAACTGCGCGCCCCATTCGGCGCCCTCGAGCCCCATCACTCTGCGAAGGCCCGCATAGAATTGCGGCTCGATCGCCCCGATCGACACCCATTTGCCGTCCGATGTCTCATAGGTGTCGTAGAAATGGGCGCCGCCATCGAGAAGATTGGTGCCGCGCGGATCGTTCCACCTGCCCATCGCGCGGAACCCCCAGATCATGCTGGAGAGCACCGCCGAGCCTTCCGTCATCGCGCAATCGACGACCTGGCCCTGGCCGGTCGCCTGCGCCTGCAGGATCGCGGCGAGCATGCCGAACGCCAGCATCATTCCGCCGCCGCCGAAATCGCCGACCAGGTTGATCGGCGCCACCGGCTTGCCGCCCGCCTCGCCAATGGCATGGAGCACGCCTGAGATCGCGATATAGTTGATGTCGTGGCCGGGCTCGCGCGCCATCGGTCCGGTCTGGCCCCAGCCGGTCATGCGGCCATAGACGAGCGCGGGATTGTCGGCGAGCAGCACATCAGGGCCGAGCCCGAGCCGTTCCATCACGCCGGGTCGGAACCCTTCGATCAACCCGTCACAGTCCTTTGCGAGCTTGCGCACGGCGAGCACGGCTTCCGGCTTTTTCAGGTCGAGGACGATCGAGCGGCGCGAGCGTAGCAGCGGGTCCTTCGCCGCATTCGACAGGCCGGTCTCGCCGGGGCGCTCGATCCGGATCACCTCGGCGCCGTGATCGGCCAGCATCATCCCGCAAAACGGCCCCGGCCCGATCCCGGCGATTTCGAGGATGCGGAGGCCCGCCAGCGGCGCGGTGGCCATCTAGAAAGCCGCAATCCCGGTGATGGCGCGGCCGAGGATCAGCGCATGGACGTCATGCGCGCCCTCATAGGTGTTGACCGTCTCCAGGTTCATCAAATGGCGCATCACCTGATATTCGCCGCTGATGCCGTTCCCGCCATGCATGTCGCGCGCCTGGCGCGCGATATCGAGCGCCTTGCCGACATTGTTGCGCTTGACGATCGAGATCATCTCGGGCGCGAACCTGCCTTCATCCATCAGCCTGCCGACCCGCAAACTCGCCTGCAGCCCGAGCGCGATCTCGGTCTGCATATCGGCGAGCTTCTTCTGGTAAAGCTGGTTGGCCGCGAGCGGCCGGCCGAACTGGGCGCGGTCTAGGCCATATTGGCGCGCGGCATGGAAGCAGAATTCAGCGGCGCCCATCGATCCCCAGCTGATCCCATAGCGTGCGCGGTTGAGGCAGCCGAACGGCCCCTTCAGCCCCTGTACCTCGGGCAGCAGCGCGTCCTCGCTGAGCTCGATCCCGTCCATCATCACCATGCCGGTGATCGACGCCCGGAGCGAAAGCTTGCCCTCGATCTTCGGCGTCGAGAGCCCCTTCATGCCCTTTTCGAGGATGAAGCCGCGAATGCCACCGCCATGCGCGTCGGACTTGGCCCAGATCACGAACACATCAGCGATCGGCGCGTTCGAGATCCAGGTCTTGCTGCCCGACAGCCGGTAGCCGCCGTCGACCTTCTCGGCGCGCGTGCGCATCCCGCCGGGATCGGATCCGGCATCGGGTTCAGTCAGCCCGAAACAGCCGATCCATTCGCCGCTCGCGAGCTTCGGCAGATATTTGCGCTTCTGCTCTTCGGAGCCATAGGCATGGATCGGGTACATCACGAGGCTCGACTGGACCGACATCATCGATCGATAGCCCGAATCGACTCGCTCCACCTCGCGGGCGACCAGCCCATAAGACACATAGGATGCGCCGACCCCGCCATATTCCTCGGGGATGGTCGGCCCGAGCAGCCCGAGTTCACCCATTTCACGGAAAATCGACGGGTCGGTCACCTCATTGGCGAAGGCGTCGATGATCCGCGGCGCGAGCTTCTCCTGGGCATAGGCGCGTGCCGTGTCGCGGATCATCCGCTCGTCATCCTCGAGCTGGTCGTCGAGGAAAAAGGGGTCGGCCCAGTCGAACGCGGCCATGCTGCTCATTACAAATCTCCTTGAGCCGTCCGCTGCCAGCGAAGCGCGGCCCCTGTCCAGTCCTGTGTCCAGCCTTGGTGACTATTCCCGGCCTTGATGACTCTTCAAAGCGACAGCACCCGGTCGTCGAACAGCCCGAACGCCAGCGTCGAGGCGTAAAACGCCACCGCCTTGTCGCGCGGCATGGTGCTCGCCCATTTGCGCATGTCGAATGCCGCATTCTGCAGCGCCATCAGCGCCTGGCTGGCGACCAGCGCATCGACCGGCCGGATCGAGCCCTCGGCAATGCCGTCCATCATCGTGCCGGCATAGCGCCGCGCGATCCGGTTGGAGCGGTCGACCATCGCGCGGCGCACGCCTCCCGGCAGGCCGTGCAGCGCGGTCGTACGGAGCAACGGTCCGCGCTCGGAGAATTGCACATCCAGCAGCGTCGCGATCGTGCTCGTCAGCCGCTGCCAGTGGCTCCCGCCACGCTCGTCCGACAAATGCTGCGCATCCGCGATGGTATCGAAGCTGCGCTTGTAGCAGGCGATGACCAGGTCGTCCTTGGCATCGAGATGATGGTAGAAGCTGCCCTTGGTGACGTTCAGCTCCGAGGCGATCTTCTGCACTGAGGCGCCGCGATAGCCGAGCTCGTTGATCAGCCGGGTGGCGGCCAGCAGGAATGCCTCGCGGCCCGGCTCCGGCTCGTCATGCTCCAGGTTGATCAGCTCGGGTGCCCAGTTCTGGCCCGGCCCGGCGATGCCGTGCTCGAACACGTCCATCATCCGCGCCTCGATCCGATCGAACTGGTCGGGCTCGTAGCGGACGAGCCAGATCGGGATCCAGAAGGTGTTTTCGAGCAGCACATGGGCGCGCGCGCCGTGGAGATCGGTCTGGGTGCGATTGGCGGCTGGTCCCCACAGGCTGCGGGTCTTGCGGAATACATCGCGCCAGCTCGCCATCAGCCGGCTGCGCACCGGCTCTTCCATGGCGCGCAGGTCGGACAGAACGGCAACTGCCTGCTCCTCGCCCCGCTCGATCCGCGCGAAACGCTCCATATTGAGCGCGAGATAGCGGGCGACGCGCTTCTGCGGTGTCGGCTCGGCGGACGCTTCGTCGAGCATCGCCTGGAGTCGATCGAGCGTATGCTCGAAACAGGCGGCGGCGAGATCCTCCTTGCGCTTGAAATAATAGGTCACGCTGGTGGTGTTGAGGCCAACTCGACGCGCGACATCGGCGAAGGTCATGCCCTTCGCGCTCTGCTCGTTGATGGCTTCGGCGGCGGCGGCGAGAATGGCATCGCGCTTCGCACGGAAGCGCTTGGTGCCTGGCTCCTCGTCCTCCCCCCGCACTTCTTCCCCTGCCTGCATGCGGCAAACTGTAACATCTTCTTTTCGAAGAGACAGTGTTTTTTCAACAGCCGCGAAAGACTGCGATATCGTGGCCAAAGGCGCTTTACCGAAAACGCGGTACGGTCTAACGACCCGATCAACGAGCCGATGAGAGGATAGCCAGATGGATTTCACGCTGAGCGAGCGCGAGACATATTTCCGGGATCGCGTGAAGACCTTCATCGACCAGAATATCCGGCCCAGGCAGGACGATTATAACCAGCAGTCGCATGAGGGCGAGCGCTGGAAAGTGATCCCCGTCATCGAGGAGATGAAGGTCAAGGCGAAGGAGGCCGGCCTGTGGAATTTCTTCATGCCGCCGCATTCAGGCCAGAGCCATGTCGATGACAGTTTCGAGTTCGAAGGCACGCAGCTCACCAACCTCGAATATGCGTTATGCGCCGAGGAGATGGGCAAGGTCGGCTGGGCGTCGGAATGCTTCAACTGCTCGGCGCCCGACACCGGCAATATGGAGGTGCTTCATCGTTACGGTACGCTCGAGCAGAAGGAGCAATGGCTCCGTCCGCTGATGAATGGCGAGATCCGATCCGCCTTCCTGATGACCGAGCCGGCGGTCGCCTCTTCGGACGCGACCAATATCGAAACGCAGATGGTCCGGGACGGGGATCACTATGTGATCAACGGCCGGAAATGGTGGTCCTCGGGTGTGGGCGATCCGCGCTGCAAGATCGCGATCGTGATGGGCAAGACCAATCTCGAAGCTTCGCGCCACAGCCAGCAGAGCATGATCCTGGTGCCGATGGATGCGCCTGGCGTGACGATCGAGCATATGCTGACGGTCTATGGCTATGATCATGCCCCGCACGGCCACGGCCAGGTGCTGCTCGAGAATGTCCGTGTGCCGGTCGACAATCTGCTGCTCGGCGAGGGGCGCGGGTTCGAGATCGCGCAAGGCCGGCTCGGGCCTGGCCGCATCCATCACTGCATGCGCACGATCGGCGTCGCCGAAGTCGCGATCGAGGCGATGGCGAAGCGGTTGCTCAGTCGCGTCGCGTTCGGCAAGCGCATCGCCGATCATTCGGTGTGGGAGGAGCGGATTGCGCGGGCCCGCATCGATATCGAGATGACCCGGCTTCTCTGCCTCAAGGCGGCGGACATGATGGACCGTGCCGGCAACAAGTCCGCGCAGCAGGAAATCGCGATGATCAAGGTCCAGGCGCCGCTGATGGCGCTGAAGATCCTCGACGACGCGATCCAGGCGCATGGCGGCGGCGGGGTGAGCCAGCATTTCGAGCTGGCCCATGCCTGGGCGGCGATGCGCACATTGCGTTTCGCGGATGGGCCGGACGAGGTCCACAACCGGGCGATCGCACGCAACGAGTTCGGCAAATATGCCGAGTTCAAGGCGGATCGGCCGTCCAGTGGCGCGCTGGGGGTGAGCCGGTGAAAGCTGCCGTCCTTTTCGAAGCCAGGACACCTCTCAGCATCGAGGACGTGACTGTCTCGAAGCCAGCCCCACATGAAGTCCTCATCCGTACCGCCGCGGTCGGCGTGTGCCGGTCCGATCTGCATTTCGTCGACGGCGCCTATCCGCATGCTCTGCCCACGATCCCGGGCCATGAAGCGGCGGGCGTGGTCGAGGCGGTCGGCGACGAGGTCTCTACCGTCAAGGTCGGCGATCACGTCGTCACCTGCCTCAGTGCCTTTTGCGGGCATTGCGAGCATTGCGTCACCGGCCATATGAGCCTGTGCGTCGACGCCAGCGTGCGCCGCCCCAAGACCGGCCCGCAGCGGCTGATGATGGGCGATCAGATCGTCCATCAGATGCTGAACCTGTCAGCCTATGCCGAGCAGATGCTGGTCCACGAACATGCCTGTGTCGCGATCGACCGCGACATGCCGCTCGACCGGGCCGCCCTGCTCGGCTGCGCGGTGACGACCGGCGCCGGCGCCGTGTTCAACATCGCCCATATCACGCCGGGCGAGACGGTGTGCGTGGTCGGCTGCGGCGGCATCGGCCTCGCCGCGGTCAACGCAGCGAAGATCGCCGGCGCGGGGAAGATCATAGCGCTCGATCCGGTGGCCGAGAAGCGCGCGCTGGCGGAGAAGCTCGGCGCCACGCATACGCTTGACGCGCTCTCCGAAACCGCCGCCGATGAAGTGGTCGCGGAGACGAAAGGGGGCGTCCACCATGCGATCGAGGCGGTCGGCAGGCCGCAATCGGCGGCAACGGCAGTCAAGGTGCTGCGCCGCGGCGGCACCGCGACGATCCTCGGGATGATGCCGCTCGCCGAGAAGGTCGGCCTGTCGGCAATGGATCTGCTCGCCGGCAAGAAGCTTCAGGGCGGGCTGATGGGTGGCAACCGCTTCCCCGTCGATATTCCGCGCCTTGTCGATTTCTATCTCAGGGGCGCGCTCGATCTGGATTCGATCATCGGCGATCGCATGCCGCTTGACCGCATCAATCATGCTTTTGACGAACTGCGGCGCGGCGACACAGTCCGCTCGGTGATCGAGTTCAGCTGATGACGGATGCCTCCCAGAACGCCGACATCACCATGC
>Ga0105245_10000318_pt1 | contig 45618 bp, 50 predicted proteins | sample KBSM54metaG_FD_81523 | JGI IMG/M metagenome (GOLD analysis project Ga0105245, IMG submission 81523) | Miscanthus rhizosphere microbial communities from Kellogg Biological Station, Michigan, USA - KBS M5-4 metaG | ecosystem: Host-associated > Plants > Roots > Rhizosphere > Soil | place...
CCATGATCGAGCCGCCGCGGCTGACGATGCCGGTGACGCGCTTGGCGGTCATCGGAATGTACGCGAGGCGGACGCCGGCATGGATGGTGAAATAGTCGACGCCCTGCTCGGCCTGCTCGATCAGGGTGTCGCGGAAAATCTCCCAGGTCAGGTCCTCGGCCACGCCGCCGACCTTTTCCAGCGCCTGGTAGATCGGCACGGTGCCGATCGGCACGGGTGAGTTGCGGAGGATCCATTCGCGCGTGTCGTGGATGTTGCGGCCGGTGGAGAGGTCCATCACCGTGTCGGCGCCCCAGCGGATCGACCAGACCATCTTGTCGACTTCGGCGGCGACATTGGAGGCGACGGCCGAGTTGCCGATATTGGCGTTGATCTTGACCAGGAAGTTGCGGCCGATCGCCATCGGCTCGGATTCGGGGTGGTTGATGTTGTTGGGGATGATCGCCCGGCCGCGCGCGACCTCGTCGCGGACGAATTCGGGCGTGACATAATCCGGGATCGAGGCGCCGAAATCCTGGCCGTCGCGGATCAGCTTTTCCTTCGCGGCGGCGCGGCCGATATTCTCGCGGATCGCGACATATTCCATCTCGGGGGTGATGATGCCGCGCCGTGCGTAATGCATCTGGCTGACATTGGACCCGGGCTTCGCGCGCAGCGGGCGCTTCACCACGTTCGGAAATTGCGGCACGCCGGCTGAGCGATCCGGGCCGGACAGGCCATTGTCCTCGGGGCGCGTCTCCCGCGCCGCGTAGGGTTCGACATCGCCGCGGCCGAGGATCCAGTCGCGGCGGAGCGCGGGCAGGCCGGCCTGGATGTCGATGCCTGCCTTGGGATCGGTATAGGGGCCCGAGGTATCATAGACGCGCAAGGGCGGCTCGCCGCAGCTCGGCTCGAGCATGATCTCGCGCATCGCGACCTTCACGCCCGGGAGGTTGGGCGAGGCGACATGGATCTTGCGGCTGCCTCTGATGGCGCCGGTGGTGACGCCAATCTCGGTACGGGCGGGGATATCGGCCATGCGTGTCGCTCCAATATGCCGGAGCGAGGACGGTTTTCTGCGTGAAAGCCGCTCCCTCCCTCCGCCGGTTTCAACCGGATCAGGTTCGGCGGGTCGTGGCTTCAGCCACCTCTCAGCCGCTCAGGGCACCCATCAAAGTAGTACTTTGATGGGAACCCTATGGCGCGGCCCCCCGGGGATTATGGATGCGACCCTAGGCCGGTCGGCGGACAAAGAAAAGGCCGCGCGACACCTGGTCGCGCGGCCGGGAGAATATAGGAAGGCGGCGCGTCAGTTCGCGTCGCTCGAGGTCAGGAAATTGCCGTTGATGCCGGCGGGGAAGAAGCCGCCGCCGACGGCAACGGCGTGGTTGTCGTAGAAGATGTTGAGCGCCTGGCCCGTGGTGCGGGCGAAGACGATGCCGTTGGTGCCGGTCGGGGTGATGTTGGGCGAATTGGGGGCGCCCACGCCCTGATCGTCATCGGACGCGCCATCGAGCGCATCGCGCGCATTGCTGATCTGCCCGGCCGTCGTGATTGCCGTGCCGCCCTTCATATAAAGCTGGCTGCGGATCAGCGCGGCGTGATGCGATTCGGTCGCGAGAAAGCCCGCCATCGCATTGCTGTAGAGCGTGCCGGCGAATTTGGGGATCAGGCCGATATAGGCACTGACGACGACATCCTTGATCAGGAAGGCGCCGAGCAGGAAGTTCTCGTCACTGGCAAAGGCATCGAAGGGGGCGCCGAGGATCTTCGTGAAGCCGCCGGTTGCCGGCGAAATGTCGATCGCCGGCTGGGCGCTTGCGCTCGCGCCGATCATCGAGCGCAGAAAGCCGATATGGGCAAGATCTTCCAGCGCCATTTCGCGGGCATATTGGGCGTTGAGCGGATCAGAGAAGGTCACCTGGGTGAGTGTGCCGACCGTGACTGTCCCCTGCGTACCGGTGCCGGTGAGCAGCGCCGCGCCGCCGCCGGGGATGGTGGGTGAGGAGGCAATCGCCTCGACACCGGCCCCGGTCGTCGCGCGGACGAAATATTGCGCCTGAAGATATTCGAGATTGAGCGCGAAGTTCAGATAATCCGCATCGAGCGCCACGGTGGAGGACGGGGTCGGCGTCGGAGTCGGGGTCGGCGTGGGGGTCGGGCTGGGCGTCGGGGTCGAGCCGCTGCCGCTGCAGGCGGCGAGGCCCGCGGCCAGAGTCGCGCTGCCGGCAATGCGCATGAAACGGCGGCGCTCTTCGCGGCGGCGCTCGCTCGCTTCGAGAAGCTGGATCAGGGTGTCGCTATCGATCATCTTAAAATCTTCCCTAGAGGCCGGCTGCGATCAATGCGCTGCGCTGGTTTTGAGCGTGCCGTTGAGGCCGGCCGTGAAGAACCCACCCGAGCTTGCCGACGTGCTGTTCAGATAGAGTATGTTGAGCACCGTGCCGCTCGACCGGCCGATGACGGTGCCATTGGCCGCGACGGGCGCGATCCTCGAGACGGTAAGGCTGTTGATCGTCACCGGCGAAATGCCGTGATCGTCGATGTCCGGCACGCCGTCGAGATTGTCGCGCACGCCCGAGATCGCATCGGCATTGGTGCGCAGCGCCGGCGTAGCGACCCCCTTGGCATAGAGCAGGGCGCGGATCACGGCGGCATGGTGCGAATGCGTCGCGAGGATGCCGGAGATGCCGGCGAGGATGGTCTTGTCAGTGATGTTGGGCACCGCGTTGATATAGGCGGTGACGATCACGTCCTCGATCATGAAAGCGGCAAGCAGGAAATTGCCGTCGCTGGCATAAGGATCGAACGCGGTGTTGGCGGCGACGATATTGGCAGCCTGGGCGAATTTGCTGAACGCGCCGGTCGCGGCGGTGCCGAGATCGATCGCCGGCTGGGCGACGATGCCGTCGGCACCGAGCTGGTTGCGCAGCCAGGTGATGTTCGCCGTCAGGTCCAGGGTTATCTCGGCGGCATATTGGCCGACGACCGGATCGGTGAAGGCGACCCGGCGCGCGCCGGTCGCCGCGCCCGCGACGTCCGCGGTCTGGCCGGTCAGCAGGGCGGCGGGAAGGCCGGTGCCGTTGGTGGCGAAGCTGAAAAACTGGCCGGCGAGATAATCGAGCTGAGTCAGATAGCGCAGCATGTCGTTATCGGCGATCACCGCGGCCGATGCCGAGGTCGCGATTGCCAGCGCCGAGGCGCCAGCCGCCGTCACCGCCGCCGCGCCGAGCGCCGCCCGGAAGAATTCGCGGCGCTCGTTGCGGGCCTCGGTGACAGGCGCGCCACCCGATTCGGGCGATTCAATCAGCTGCTGATCGTCGGTCATGGACGTGACCTCTCCTTGGAATGGCTTCCGCGCGAACGGAAATAACGAAGCCGGTCCCAACCACTTGCGATTGAAGGGCAAGTCGAGCGAGACCGGATTTGGACTCCGGGTAGCCGATGTGCGGGGGCGACTTCAACAACCGTTAACGGGCGATTCGGGCGAAAAGGCGGCTTTCCCTGCTTTTGAAGCCGGCGCTCCCCTCCGCCGCCCCTTCCCAACGATGCTTCGCATCGCCGGAACCTTTGGGCGGCTTCGCCCGCAGCCGAGGCTCTCCGCTAGAAACTATAGCCGAGGCCGACGGCGCCGAACCACTGGTTCGGGCTGCCGGCGATGCTGGTCACCGGGCTGGCGGCGAAATCATTCTGCAGGCGGGTATAGGAGCCGGTGAAGTACAGGCCGAGGCCGCGGAGCAGATCGCCGGTGAGCGAATGGCCGCCGATCATGCCGAAGGTGACCTGCTTCCAGCCCTTGCGGCCATTGAAGACCGGCAGGCCGCTGCGCAGCGCACCGGCGGCATCGACATCGTAATAGGCAGTCGCATAGCCGGTGCCGGCATAATCGGCCGAGGCGGAGATGCCGACAAAGGCCTTGCGGCTGAGCGGCGTCGTGTACTGGATCTGCGGGGTGATGACATAGCTGCGGTAGATGCCGCTGATGTCATGGACATAGGCGACGCGCACGGTGAGATTGTCGTAATCGCTGGTGATCAGGCCGGTCTTGCCGATGCCGATAAACCCGCCGGCTTCGACCGCGAGCTTGCGCTTGCCGAGCGCCTTGATCCGGGGATCGACGAGCGTTGTGTGGCGGTTGAAATTGACGCCGATGATCGGGCCGAGCTCGAAATCCACGCCGGGCCCCGGGGGGCTGGGGATCGCATTGACATAGAGCTGGGTGTTACGCGTGAAGAAGCTGAAATCATGGACCTTGCCGCGCGCCGCGATCGCGGGCGTCAGGATATAGTCGTTCGAGCCCTCATAGCTCGGCAGATAGACGCCGCCGACGCCGATCGTCAGGCTGTTATGATCTGCCTCCGCCGCAGGATCTGCCTTCGGATCCTGCGCCAAGGCTGGGGCAGCGGCGCAGGCCAGGACAGCGGACAGGCAGATCGGGGGCAGGAAACGAAGGGTCGATGTCATTGGATTGGGCTCCGGACGCTTGAAGAAATGCTCTCCCGGGGAACGCAGGGCCGGCGGCTTTGTGTCCGTTGCGCGGCCGTTACAGCATGTAGCGCATCATGATCTGTTGCGCATTGGCATCAGTTGCAAGTGTGAAGTGCGCAGCGTTGAAGCTTGGCGGGCCGAAGGTGATGGTCGGGTTGCGCGAAAAGCCGAAGCCTTCGCGGGGGATGCCGGCAAAGGTATCGAGCTTGCCGTTGCTGTTCTCGTCATGGATCACCGCCATCGCATAGGTGCCGTAAGGAAGACCCTCGAAGCTAACGGTGTGGCCAGTCGCGGGAACCGAGCGGGTCACCGCCAGCGCGCCATTGCCGCAGGCGGGGAAGTTCTTCGGCGTCGTGGTGAGGCAGATGCGGATCAGGCCGCGGGTCGAGCGGAGCCTGGTGACGTCGAGCGCGAGGCTAGAGACCGGCGTCGCCCCCGGCAGCAGCGCCATCGCGACTGCGGCCAGCAGCAGCCGATTTGCGAGCCTGCTCGCTGGGCGTTTTGCGAGCGTGCGTGCGGGTGAAGTCGCCGATCCCCCGATCAGTGCCGCAAAGCCGGTCCCAGAACCGGAAATAAAGGCCATAATTCCCCCCATAATGCTCATGGTGCCGCTGGTGATGGCTCGCCGTGATGAGCCACGCGCCAAGCCGCCCCCGCCACATGAAGGCGGGGAACATCTCCCAGCCCATATGATTGGTTACACCCATAACGGTCATCACGCTCAGCACCACTGCGAGCGCTGCCACATGAATCGGAATCACGAACACCAGTAGCGGAATTGCCACAGCCCCGGTGATCGCCTCGATCGGGTGGAATGCCATGGCGGCCCAGGCGGTCGGCGGGCGACTGGCATGATGGACTGCATGGGCGATGCGGAACAGCGCCGGGCGGTGCATCCAGCGATGCGTCCAGTAGAACCATGTGTCGTGCGCTGCGAGATAGAGCAGCACCGACAGCGGCCAATACCAGAGCGGGAAGGCGTGGAGATCGCTGTAGATCAGCGTCCAGCCGCGATTCTGCCAGCCCCAGGCGATGATACCCGCGGGCGCGCCATAGATTGCGGCGGAGGCGAGGCTCCAGCCGATCTCGCGGCGGATCTGCGGATCCAGCCCGGCATAGAGGCCGGGGTGGCGGAAGCGGGTGGCGGCGGCAAAGGCGCCGCTGACGATCAGATAGCGGATGCCGACGATCGCCGTCATCGCCAGTGCTGAGACAAGGAGGGCAAGTGCGATCGTCACCGGCGCGGTCTAGGGGATTGGCGGAAGGCGAGCCAGCCTTCTATCCCGACTGCCAGGCTCGAACTGCCTCGAGCGGCCACACCAGCATCAGAACGTTGAGCGTCAGATTGTCGCGGATGACCGCGAGCGTCATCAGCTCGAAGCCGATCGCGAGCGCGATCGTCGCCCAGGCGGGGAGCTTCCCTGCCACCCAGAAGCCGAACGCCATCCATCCGATATCGCATAGCGAATTCAGGATCGAATCGCCCGAATAGCCAATCGCGACGGTGGCCTCACGGTAACGATCGATGATCAGCGGCGAATTTTCGAGCAGTTCCCAGCCGCCCTCGATCAGCACCGCGATTGGCAACGCCCATGCACGCCAGGTGGGGCGAGTGCGCAGGGCGAGATGCGCTGTGCCGTAGAAGAGGAAGCCATGGATGATATGGCTGAAACTGTACCAGTCGGCGATCTGCTGGCTCGTCTCGGGCGACTGGGCCGAGCCCTGCCACAGGCTGATCCTGCCGCACGGGCAGATCGGCGGCCGGCCGTTCAGCAGCTCGATCGCCCCGACCAGAAGGACGAGAGCGAGGGCGACCAGGGCGACGCGCTGCCGGGTCGCGATATCCCGCACCGTCAAAGGATCATCGCGATGCACTCGGCGGCAATCTGGTCGAGCTCGTCGCGCGGCACGCCGGCCCGGGCGCGGACGCCGAGCGAGTGCAGCACCGACATCACGATCCGCGCGGCCGTTTGCGGACTGGCGATGCCGGCGGCCGCGAACAGCCTGGCCATGCGCTCGTCCTGCAGGATGATGATGCCGCGCAGCGCGTCGCGGATATCGGGGTCGGCGGCCGCCTCGGTGGTCGCGGTGGCGACGGCGAGACAGCCCGAGGGCGCGACCTCGCCGGTCAGATAGCCGTCGATCGTCCGCGCGAAGATCGTCTCCAGCAGCACGTCGCGCGGCAGGCGAGCGGCGGCGATGCCGTCGAACAGCCCCTCGAGCCGCTGGTGCAGCCGCGACAGGGTGGCGAGGTAGAGCGCGCGCTTGTCGCCGAACGCTGCATAAAGGCTGGGCCGCGCGAGCCCGGTCGCCTCGGCGAGATCGTCGAGCGAGGTGCCGGCAAAGCCGTGGGTGCGAAACCGCTCCGCTGCCGCCTTGAGTGCGATCTCGGTGTCGAAGCTGCGCGGACGGCCGCGTGCACGGGGAGGCAGGTCGGTGGACAATTTTATACCAGTTCGCAAAGAATCCTTGACGTGATATTATGCGAAACGGTATGGAAATCAACCTCACCCCAGGGAGGTCGATCATGAAGCTCTATTTCGTCCCGTTCGCCTGTTCGCTCGCTACCCGGATCGCGATCGAGGAGGCCGAGCTCGATGCCGAATTCGTCCAGGTCGTGCCGGGAGAGCAACTACCCGACGGCCGGCCGTTCACCGCGGTGAGTCCGATGGGTTATGTTCCGGCGATGGAGACGGCCGGCGGGCTGACCCTCAGCGAAGGGCCGGCCGTGCTCACCTATATCGCCGATCTCGCCGCCGAAGGCGTGCTGGCGCCGGCGCCCTATACCGAGGAGCGCTATCAGATGCTGCGCTGGCTCAACTTCATTTCCACCGAACTGCACAAGGCAGTGTTCGCGCCGTTGATGAGCAGCAAATCGAGCGAAGGCGCGCGGGAATGGGCACTTGGCCAGGCGGCGAAGCGTTTCGACCTGCTCTCGGCCCATCTCGACGGGCAGGATTATCTGGTCGGCAGCTTCAGTGTCGCCGATGCCTATCTGCTGAGCGTGCTCAACTGGTGCGAATATGCGAAGGTGCCGCTTGCCGACTGGCCGGTGCTCACCGCCTGGCGCGCGAAGATGCGCACCCGGCCTTCGGTCGCGCAGGCAATGGCGACCGAGATGCCGCTCCGTCAGGCGGCCTGATATCGCCTGCCCTGCCCGATTTGCGCGTGAACGCGAATCGGGTAGTTACCTGGCATGCCCGCCGTCATCCCGTGCGACATCGCGATCGTTGGTGCCGGGCTTGCCGGCGGGCTGCTTGCGCTCGCGCTGAAGAAGAAGCACCCCGATCTCGATATAAGGCTGATCGAAGGATCGGCCCGGATCGGCGGAAATCACCTCTGGTCCTTCTTTGCGAGCGACGTCGCGGATGGCGATCGCTGGATCGTCGCGCCGCTGATCAGCTATGGCTGGACCGGCTATGACGTCGCCTTTCCAGGCCATGCGCGCACGCTGAGCGCTTCCTATTATTCGATCGAATCCGAGCGGCTTGACGCTGTCGTGCGCGGCGCCCTGCCCGAGGGTGCGTTGATGATGCGCCGGAAGGTTTTGGGGGCTAGTCCGACTGCGGTGGTGCTGGCGGACGGCGACCGCGTCGAGGCGAAGGGCGTGGTGGATGCGCGGGGACCGAGCGATCTGGGGCTGCTCGATCTTGGCTGGCAGAAATTCCTCGGCCGCGAATTCCACCTCGCCGAGCCGCATGAAAGCCCGCGGCCGATGGTGATGGACGCGAGTGTCGAGCAGATCGACGGCTATCGCTTCGTCTATTGCCTGCCCTTCGCGGCGACGCGGATGTTCGTCGAGGACACCTATTACAGCGACACGCCCGAACTCGACAGCGCGCCGCTGGCGGCGCGGATCGACGCCTATATGGAAGGGCGCGGCTGGCAGGCCGATACGGTCGTCCGCGAGGAAAGCGGCGTGCTGCCGGTCGCGATGGGCGGCGATTTCGAGGAATATTGGCGCTCGGGCGGCAACAAGGTCGCCAAGGTGGGCATGCGCGCCGGGCTGTTCCATCCGACCACCGGCTATTCGCTGCCCGATGCGGTACGGACGGCATCGCTGATCGCCAATGCGAGCGATCTGTCGGGCGCGGCGCTGCACGATCTGACTCATGGTTTCGCGCGGAGGCTGTGGCGCCGGCGCGGTTTCTACCGCATGCTCGACACAATGTTGTTCAAGGCGGCTGAACCCGCCGAGCGCTATCGCATTCTCGAACGCTTCTATCGGCTCGACCCCGGCCTTATAGGTCGCTTCTATGCAGGACGATCGACTATGACCGACAAGGCCCGGCTCCTGATGGGCAAGCCACCCGTCCCGGTCGGCCGCGCGCTCGGCGCGATCCTGCCCCTGCACCGCCGGAGCGCCGCATGAGCCGAAAGGCGATCATTATCGGTGCCGGTTTCGGCGGCCTCGCGCTCGGCATCAGGCTGCAGTCGGCCGGGGTGGAAACCACCATCGTCGAGGCCCGCGACAAGCCCGGCGGGCGGGCTTATGTCTGGGAGAAGGACGGGTTCACCTTCGATGCCGGGCCGACCGTCATCACCGATCCGCCCTGTCTGAAGGAGCTCTGGGCGCTGACCGGGCGCGACATGGCCGATGACGTGACGCTCGAGCCGGTGCTGCCCTTCTACCGGCTCAACTGGGTCGATGGCACGAGCTTCGATTACACCAATGACGATAGCGTCCTGATGGCCGAGATCGCCAAGCTCAATCCCGAAGATGTCGCCGGCTATCGCAAGTTCCTCGAATATTCGGCCGGGGTGTTCCACGAGGGCTATGAGAAGCTCGGCCATGTCGCCTTTCTCGACTTCGCCTCGATGATCAAGGCTGCACCGGCGCTGGCGAAATATCAGGCCTGGCGTTCGGTCTATTCGATCGTGTCGAGCTTCGTGAAGGACGAGCATCTCCGCCAGGCGCTGAGCTTCCACACCTTGCTGGTCGGCGGCAATCCGATGACGACGAGCGCGATTTATGCCCTGATCCACAAGCTCGAGCGCGACGGCGGCGTGTGGTTCGCCAAAGGCGGCACCAGCAAGCTCGTTGCGGGGCTGGTCACGCATTTCGAGCGGCTTGGCGGGGTGCTGAGGCTCGGCGATCCGGTGACGAGCATCGAGACGCTCGGCGACAAGGCGACTGGCGTCACGACGGCATCGGGCTGGGAGGGCAAGGCCGATATGGTCGCGTGCAATGGCGACGTCATGCACATCTATCGCGACCTGCTGAAGAGTTCGCGGACTGCGCAGCGGACCAGGGCAAAGCTCGAGCGCAAACGCTATTCGCCGTCCTTGTTCGTCGTCCATTTCGGCATCAAGGGCACCTGGCCGGGTATCCCGCACCACATGATCCTGTTCGGGCCGCGCTACAAAGGCCTGCTGACCGATCTCTACGAGACCGGCGTGCTGCCCGAGGATTTCTCGATCTACCTCCACCACCCGACCGTCACTGATCCGTCGCTGGCACCCGAGGGCCATTCGACTTTCTACGCGCTGGCGCCGGTGCCGCATCTCGGCAAATTCCCGGTCGATTGGGAAGAGATCGGGCCGATCCTCGAAAAGCGAATCCTTGACGAGGTGGGGCGGCGGCTGATCCCCGATATCCATGATCGGATCGTGACGAAGTTCCATTATGCGCCGAGTGATTTCGCGCGGGATCTGAACGCGCATCTCGGCAGCGCCTTCAGCCTCGAGCCGATCCTGACCCAGAGCGCCTGGTTCCGCGTCCATAATCGCGACGACCATATCCCGAACCTCTATTTCGTCGGGGCGGGCACGCATCCGGGGGCGGGGATTCCCGGGGTAGTGGGGAGCGCGAAGGCGACCGCGGCGTTGATGCTGGAGGGGCCGAGATGAATGTTGCCTGCCCTTGTTGTGGCTATCTCTCCCTGAGCGAGTCCGGCGCATACGAGATTTGCGGTATTTGTTTCTGGGAAGACGACGGCCAGGCTGCCGCGAATGCAGGCGAGGTTCGGGGCGGACCCAATGGGGATTTGAGCCTGACACAGGCGCAAGAAAATTATCGGGCCTTTGGCGCGTGCGACAGACGGTATCTCGTGAATGTCCGCCTGCCGGCCGCATCGGAGATCGCATGAATCGTCTCGCCGTGTATTGCGGATCCGCCACCCCATTGGACCCGGTCTATATCGAATCCGCGCGCGCCGTCGGGCGCACCTTGGCGGAGCGTGGGATTGGCGTCGTCTATGGCGGTGGGCGGCTTGGATTGATGGGTGCCATCGCTGACAGCGCGCTTGAGGCGGGCGGTGAGGTGATCGGGATCATCCCGCAGGCGCTGGTCGATGCCGAGGTCGCGCATCGCGGGCTGACCGAGCTCCATGTCGTCGATACGATGCACCAGCGCAAACAGGCCTTTACCGATCTGTCCGATGGCTTCGTCAACCTGCCCGGCGGCACCGGTACGATGGACGAACTATGGGAAGCGCTGAGCTGGGCGCAGATCGGCTATCACGCCAAACCGGTCGGGCTGCTCAATGTCGCTGGCTATTATGATCATCTGATCGCCTTTTACGCGAAGATGGGGGAGGTCGGTTTCCTCCGGCCCCAGCATCAGGGCATCCTGATCGTCGACAATGCGCTCGATGGCCTGCTCGCGAAGATGGCGGGCCATGTGCCGATCGAGACGATCACCAAGATGAGCGCCAAGGACCTGTGAGTTCAGCCCTTCCCAGCCGCGACGCGATCGTCGCGACGGCACAGGAATCGATTGCGCGGGGATCGCAGAGCTTTGCGGCTGCAAGCCGGCTGTTCGATCGCAGGACGCGGGAGCGGGCCTGGCTGCTCTACGCCTGGTGCCGCCGCTGCGACGATATCGCCGATGGCCAGGAGCATGGCCATGGCATGACCATGGTCGAGGATGCCCCCGCCCGGCTCGCGCGGATTTCCGCGATGACGGAGGCGGCGCTCGCGGGCGACTGGGTCGGCGATCCGGCCTTTGATGCGTTCCGGATCGTCGCCGCCGAGACGAAGATGCCGCCCCGTTTCGCGCGGGACCTGATCGCCGGCTTCGCGCTCGATGCCGAGGACTGGCGGCCGCGCAGCGAGGATGACCTCTACACCTATTGCTATCATGTCGCGGGCGCGGTCGGCTGCATGATGGCGGTGGTGATGGGGGTTTCGCCCGAGGACGAGGCGACGCTCGACCGCGCCTGCGATCTCGGCATGGCGTTCCAGCTCGCCAATATCGCGCGTGATGTGGCCGAGGATGACCGGGTCGGGCGCTGCTATTTGCCGGCCGACTGGCTGGCTGAAATGGACATCCCCGCTGGCGAGCAGATGAACCCCGCCTATCGGCAAAAGCTTGCGGTGCTTGGTTCGCGGCTGGCCGAACGGGCCGCGGCGTTCGAGGCGAGTGCGCGGTTCGGCACGCCGAAGCTGTCGTTCCGCTCGGCCTGGGCGGTGCTGGCGGCGGCGGAAATCTATGGCGCGATCGGCCGTGAAGTAGCGGCGCGCGGCGAACGGGCCTGGGATCATCGGGTTTCCACTTCGGCGGCGGCCAAGGTGGGGATGATCGGGCGGGCGGCGGCCGAGGCGCTGCGGCGGCGCACGCTCTACCCGCCGAGCCCGCGTCCGGCTGCGCCGTGGGCGCGGCCCCGCTAGAGCGTGCTGCGTTTCTACGGAAACGCAGCACGCTCTAGATTCTTTGTGGTCGCGTGCTTGGTTGCGAATAGCCGGATTCCACCTATTCGCAGCACGCTCTAGCCGAGCAGCGGCTCGCCCGGATAGGGTTTGTGATGGAGCCGTGCGGCGAGCCAGCCGCCGAGGATTGGCAGCACCACGGCACAGGCCTGCATCCAGAGCGGCTGCGGATAGGACAGGCCCAACAGGGCGACGAGCAAGGTAAGGGCGGAGATGGTCCATCCGGCCCATTTCCAGTCACTGATCCTGAGCGCGAGCCAGGCGCCCCCGAACGAGGAGAGCAGCCATGGCGCAACCCAAAGCAGTTTGTCCGGCATCGTCTTGTTCGCGATCACGCCGGCATATGCCGCCTCATCGGCGATATCGATATCGAACGTCAGCGGATAGAATTGATCATCGATCCAGCCGATCGCCGCGCCGATAGCGAAAGCGGTGGCCACTCCGATGATGATAGCCAGGATTTTGCGCATCATAGCCCCTTGCCGCCTCTTTGCCGGAACGACCTAGGGCGGCGAGGGCGAAAGCGCCAGCGACCTCAGCCCGGGCGGCGATCCTGACGATTCTGGACGAGCTGCTGCCCGACCGAACGGCAGGCGGCGCTGACGACCGGATAGTCGATATCGCTGTTGCGGATCAGTGCCGCCGGCATGGCCGCCTGGCATTGCTGGACGGTCGCATAATGCACCGGCTCGACCCGTGCCTCGGCGCAATTCGCGGTGCCGTCTCCGCAGCCCATGATCGCCATGACGAAATAGAGCGGTTCCATGCTTCGTCTCCAGTCAAGGCATCAATCGACGGGGCGCCCGAATCGTTCCGTGAAATGCTTTCCGTTCGGCGGTGTCGCTCCTACATGGGGCAGCGATGCCCCCTTTGACTGAAACACCCAGCGTCGAACGCCCCATGCTGCCGACGCTTCGCCGCTTCCTGCCCTATCTGTGGCCTGACGATGCACCGATGCAGCGGCTGCGGATCGTGATTGCGATGACTCTGGTTGTCGGGTCCAAGGTCGTGCAGGTCTATGGCGCGGCGTACGCGCTCAAATGGGCGATGGATCGGATGGCCAAGGGCGACCATTCGACGGCGTGGATCGTGGCGGGGCTGCTTGCCGGTTATGCCACGGCGCGTTTCTCGGGGACCTTGTTCGACAATCTGCGCAACGTCATTTTCGAGCCCGTCGGGCAGGATGCGACGCGGCGGCTGGCGGCAAATGTATTCAATCATTTGCACCGGCTCTCGCTACGCTTCCACCTCGAACGGCGCACGGGCGCGGTCACCAAGGTGGTCGAACGCGGCACAAAGAGCATCGATACGATGCTCTATTTCATGCTATTCAACATCGCGCCTACCTTGCTCGAGCTGGGGCTGGTGCTCAACATCTTCCGCAAGGATTTCGGCTGGGGACTGGTCGCCGCAACGGTCGTGATGGTCGTGGCCTATCTATGGTTCACCTTGACCGTGACGAACTGGCGCGCCGCCCTGCGTAGCCGGATGAACGATCTCGACACCGGCGCCGTCAGCCACGCGGTCGACTCCCTGCTGAATTTCGAGACGGTTAAATATTTCGGCGCCGAAGAGCGTGAGGGGCGCCGCTATGAAGCGGCTATGGCCGCCTATGCCAAGGCGGCTGTTAAATCGGAGAATTCTGTCGCTTGGCTCAATATCGGGCAGGCGCTGATCACCAATCTGATCCTTGGCGGCGGACTGGCATTCATCGCCTGGGGTTGGGGGCAGGGACGCTTCACGGCGGGCGACGTGTCGCTCGTCTCGACCCTGCTCACCCAGCTTTTCCGCCCGCTCGATCTGCTCGGCATGGTCTATCGCACCATTCGTCAGGGCGTGATCGACATGGGCGCGATGTTCGACCTGATCGATACGCCGTCCGAGATCGTCGATGCGCCCGGCGCCAAGCCGCTTGTCGTCGGCAGCGGCCATGTCCGCTTCGAGAATGTGCATTTTGGTTATGATGAAGGCCAGCCCATCCTGAAGGGGATCGATCTCGATATCCCGCCCGGGCACACGCTCGCCGTGGTCGGGCCGTCTGGCGCCGGCAAGTCGACGCTCGCGCGGCTGTTGTATCGTTTCTACGACCTGATCGGCGGGAGGATCACCATCGACGGGCAGGATATCGCGCAGGTGACCCAGGATTCGCTGCGCGCCGCGATTGGCATCGTCCCGCAGGACACGGTGCTGTTCAACGACACGATCGGCTATAATATTGCTTATGGCCGTGAGGGCGCCGAGGCTGACGAGATCGTGCGCGCAGCCAGGGGCGCTGCGATCGCCGGGTTCATCGAACGCCAACCGCTCGCCTATGAGACGCGGGTCGGCGAGCGCGGCCTGAAGCTGTCGGGCGGCGAGAAACAGCGGGTCGCGATCGCTCGGACACTGCTCAAGAACCCGCCGATCCTGATCCTCGACGAGGCGACCAGCGCGCTAGACAGCCGTACCGAAGCGGAAATCCAGGATACGCTCGAGGATATCGAGCGCGGCCGCACCACGATCGTGATCGCCCATCGGCTGTCGACCGTCGTCAATGCCGACGAGATCGTCGTGCTCGAGGCCGGCCGTGTCGTCGAGCGGGGCAGCCATTCGGCCTTGTTGCGCCAGAACGGCCTTTATGCCGAGATGTGGAACCGTCAGGCGCAGGAGCGCGAAAAGGAAAGCGACGCAGTGGCGGCGGAATAGCGGGTCGCGTCGGTCGGACTCAGGGCAGCAGGATCTTCTTCGCGCGGGCGAGATGGATTTTCGCGTCATCGAGTCCGGTGGTGCCGCCGTTGACGAGCTTGCGAACGCTGACGAGATCGTCGGCATCGGCTGCGGCGTTGATATTGCGCGACGTCCAGAACAGGCAGGCGAGCTTGACTGAGAGGGTTGGGTCGGCGGCGAGTTCGGGCATGGATTCCAGCGGGACATTCGCCTCCTCGCCGCGCGCTTCGTAATTGGCGCGGCCGGTCAGCTGGATTAGCCCGCGGCCGCGGAAATCCCAGCCGTCGCCAGTCGATGCGGGCCCATTGCCGAGCCGGTCGCTATAGACTTTCAGCGCGACAGCCCGCGGGTTCATCACGAAGCCGATGGTCGATTTTTCGGTCGGGAAATATTTCGGGAAGATCGCCATCAGCCCCGCCGCCGAATAGGCCAGATTCTCCTCGAGCGTCTTGTAGCCGCCGGTTTCGGTCGCTGTCTGGGCGAGGAAATGTGCGAGCCGCAGTTCGGTGTTGATGCCTGCTCCGGCGAGATTTGCGGCGCACCCAGTGCCGATCGCAAGGCCCTTGGCGCCAAGATCGAGCCTGGCCATATAGCTGAACAAGGCGGCATAGGTGCCCTTGCCAAGCCCGCCATCGACCGCCTGGTGGTAGAAGCCGGCATCCGCCAGACGTTGCTGCAATCGCTTGACGTTCATGCCTGTCCCCCGGTCCCGGGCCCATCGTCGCCCATTGGGCGGGCAAGTCAACGGGGTTGGAGCAGGCGCAGCGTTTCTGGATCGCGGCTGCCGGCGAAGAAGGCGTCAAGCAGCTGTGCGAAGGGCTGGCCGCCGCCTGCGGCCTCGAACAGAGTCATTGACGAACGCAGCTTGACTGAGTCGATCCCGCCGAAGATCGCTTCCGCAGTTCGTTTGCCGACATGGGCCAGCACAGCCGCGCTGCATTCATTCAGCCTCGAACCCAGCACCGGATGCGCGAGATAGGCGCGCGCCTCGTCCAGATCGCGAATCGCGTAGAGTTGCGCCATGTGGCTGCGGCCCAGCCCAGCGATCTGCGGGAAGATGAACCACATCCAGTGGCCTCGCTTGTCACCGGCCCGAAGCTCAGCCAGGGCGCGGGAATAGATATCGCGTTGGGCCGCCAGGAACCGAGACAGGTCGTGGCCGCCAGCCGGTTCGGTCATAGACTCACTCCTTATTGCAGGACTCGACTCCGACAAATGTCGGAACATATCATGAACATGTTCTTCCGAGTCGGAGACTGTCATGGAACCCTGTCATCGCTTCTTTTTCGCCATCCGTCCGCCCGAGGGCGCTGTGCCTTATCTGCTCGAAGAACAACGCTGCTTCGGGCCGGGAGGGGCCGTCCGGGACGAGCGTCTGCATCTCACCACCGCTATATCGAAGGATTATCATGTCTATCCGTCGCTCGTGGAGAAAAGGCTGCTCGCCGTCGGGGCCTCGGTTGTCGCGACGTGTTTCCCGATCGTCCTCGATCAGGTGGCGGCCCATGGAAACGCGGTTGTGATGCGCCCGAGCGAGCCGCTCCGGTCATGCATTGCATTCCAGCGGCGCCTGATGAGGCTGATGATCCGGGCGGGCGTCGAGACACGAACCGGCTGGCAACCCAGCCCACATGTCACCTTGCTGTATCGGTACGGCTGGCACGTTCTACGATGGATTGATCCGCTGAGCTGGCTGGCGACCGAGTTTGTCCTGATCCACAGCCATGTTGGCATGACCCAGCATCGGGAACTCGGGCGATGGCCCTTGCAGATACCGGCCTCGCCTGCGTTACACTGACGCCGGCAGCGCCCAGTCGATCGGCTTCTGGCCATGGCTCTCGAGAAAGGCGTTGGCCTTGGAGAAGGGCTTGCTGCCGAAGAAGCCATTATGCGCCGAGAGCGGCGAAGGATGCGCGGATTTGAGAACCAGGTGGCGCCCTCCCCGATCGATGCTGTCGACGAATGCGGCTTTCTTCTGGGCGTAGCTTCCCCAGAGGATGAACACGACCGGCTCGGGCCTGGCGTTGATCAGGCGGATCACCGCGTCGGTGAACCGCTCCCACCCGCGGTCGCGGTGCGAGGCGGCCATGCCCATCTGCACGGTCAGCACTGAATTCAGGAGCAGCACGCCCTGCTCGGCCCAATGTTCGAGAAAGCCGTGCTTCGCGGGGGCGATACCGAGGTCGCTCGCCATTTCCTTGTAGATATTGACGAGGCTTGGCGGCGGGCGGACTTCGGGGCGGACAGAGAAGCACAGGCCGTGCGCCTGGCCCTCGCCATGATAAGGGTCCTGGCCAAGGATCACGACGCGGACATTTTCGAGCGGGGTGAGGTCGAGCGCGCGGAACCATTCATTCCCTTTGGGGAAGATGCGCTTTCCGGCGGATTTCTCGGCGATGAGATACGCCCGGAGCGCCGCCATATAGGGGCTGTCGAATTCCGGCCGCAGCGGCTCAAGCCAGCTCGGATGCAATTTGACGCTGTCGCTCATGGGCCGCCTTTCGCATCCGGCATGTCCGAACCCAGCGGCGGCTGTCAATCACGGCGTGAAGGGCAATCCGCCGCGAGCGGGCAGGCGGTGCAATCTGGCGCCTCGAACCGGCAGGCGGCCTGACCCAGGCGCTTCATCGCGATATGGAAATGCAGGAAATCGTCGGCGCCCCAACGCTCGCAAGCTGCGTCCCGGCGCCCCGCGCAACGAAGCCGAGCCGTTCAAACACCCTGAGCACTGGGCTGTCGACGATGAGCACCGGCATTGCCAGCGTGCGCGCGTTGAGCGCCGGGGCAGCGACCTTGCGCCCGACACCCGGCAGAATGGCGGCGAAACCGTTCCAGCCTGCCGCGTCCCCGCGCTCGTTCAGAGCGTCAGCGTTTGCGGACGAATTCCGCGCGGAGCACCAGGCCTTTGATGCCCTCATATTTGCAGTCGATTTCCTGCGCGTCTCCGGTGAGGCGGATCGATTTGATCAATGTGCCGCGCTTCAGCGTCTGGCCGGCACCCTTGACGGTCAAATCCTTGATCAGCGTCACCTGATCGCCGTCGGCCAGCAGATTGCCGACTGAATCGCGCACTTCGACCGCCTCTGCATCAGTGGCGGCGGCGCGAGCATCGGCCGCGCTGATCCATTCGCCGCTTGCTTCGTCATAGACGAAGTCCTCCCCTTCGGTCATTGGGTCAGTCATCGCGGTCCTAGTTTTTCAGCGTGGTCATTTCGACCGCCTTGCCCTTGCTGGATGGGTTCGAAGCATTCTGCTTCGGCGCCTTTTCGGCCTTGGGCTTGCGGATTTCCTTGTTCGATTTCTTCTGGCTCTTGGCCATGGCGGCGATCCTTGCAGGCGGTGTGCCCGATCGCACGCTACACTGTTCCCCCGCGCCGCGCCCGCTTAATCGCGGGCGCCGGGCTGGGGCGGTTGGGTCAGCCGATTGCGCCGATCAGGGCATATTGGCCGAGGATCAGAAACGCGGTCGTCGCGAACGAGGCGAGGCCGATGGCAATGCTGCGGGTCATGGTCAGTCTCTCGGGTATCTGGATGTGTGACCCGGTCAGGCGACCGGGCCAACGGAAACCGCTGCGCTGAACATCACGACAGTGAAGGCGAATGCGGCGACGAGCGAGAAAGCGAAGCGCTGGGCGTTTTCGAAACGGAGTGACATGGTGCGTATCCCTGAACTTGGCGATCCGGACCATCCAGGCCGCCGATGCCAAGGTGATTGCAGGGAGCGTGCCAATCCGGCAAAATATTGATATCGCTGGATTGTGTCTTTGGCGGCGGTGCCGCGGGCTGAAAGAACGCGGAGGAGATTGGGAATTTTCACCAATCTTTGGTGCAAGCGATCACACAATTTTAACCAGCTTTCGGCCCAGCTTCAGCGGGTGAAGGCAATCCCGAGGCGTGCATGGGTCGCGCTACGCTTATAATCGCTCAACGCCTCGCCATAGCCGGTAAAGGCTTCGCCGAAGAGATAGACGTGCGGCAGCCCGTCCCAGATGGCGCTGAGCGGATAGGACAGAAAGGCCTCGGCCGCGCCCTTGCCCGTGCCGGGATTGCCGCGCCCGGTGATCGCGAGCTTGACGCTGTCCTGCCGCCCGATCGCGGCGGTGAACGACGTATAGCCCCAATAGCGGCTGATATCGTCGGCCACGCCATGCTCGCCGAAATAGAACCAGGCCTGTGGGGTGAGGTCCAGATTCCAGCCATCGCCCAGCGCGAACCGCTTCGAGGCGCGGACAAAGGCGCGGTTGATATCCACTGAATCCGTCACGCCGCCGCCATTGCTGTCATGGCGATAGCCGAAGCCGAGCAGGGTCGTGCGGTCGAGCGGCACGTCGACGAACAATTCGGGGCTGTAATTGGTGGTCCGGAATGGCCCGGACGGTTTGTCGAGCGCCCAGAACATCGTCTGGGTATAAGCGAAGTTGAGGTTCGGCCCGTCCTTCCTGCCCAGCGCCCGGAAGGCGAAGCTCAGTTGCAGCTTGCCGCCGGCATCTCCCGTGCCGAACACGCCATAGATCGGCTCATGCGGGCGCAGGCGATCGAGAAAGCCGCTCGATGGCCCCGAGGAATCGGCGACGACCGTTTCGGGCGGCACGGCGGTGGCCGGTGGCGCCATGGCTGTCTCCACCACCTGGCGGTAACGGATTTTGGCGAAGGCGCCGGGTTGTACCGTCACGGGATCGCTCACGATCGCAGTCAAGGTCAGCCGGGACCCGTCCGCCGCACGCGTCTCGATCGGTGCCGGAGCCCGGGTTGCGGGCTCGGTGCCGTCATTGACCAGATAGACGTCAACGCCGGCTTTGGCCGCTTCGGCGGAGGCTGGTGGCTCGACGAGCGGGCGGAGCTGGGCGGCGGCGGGGGACGCGAAGGCCAGCATGGCCGCGCCCGCGGTGATCGGGAAGATGCGCATGCCGCGCGTGATGGCAGGCGAATGTTTCGGAGACGAGTCGAAATTAGCCGGCGGATCGGGCTGGCAGTATCCGGGCGGGACGGTTAGGCGGAGCGTCATGCGTGTTACTGATGCCGAGATCACCTTCGCGGAAACCCTTGCCGACCTGGCCGGCGCGGCGATCCGCCCTTATTTCCGCCGTCCGCATGGGCTTGAGGCCAAGGAGGATGCGTCGCCTGTCACCCTTGCTGACCGCGCCGCCGAACAGGCAATGCGCGCGGCGATCGAGGCGCGCTTCCCCGACGATGCGATCATCGGCGAGGAATATGGCATACGCGAAGGGACGAGCGGCCGCGCCTGGGTGCTCGATCCGATCGACGGGACGCGGGCGTTCATCTCGGGGCGGCCGATCTTCGGCACCTTGATCGCGCTGGTTGCTGATGGCTGGCCGGTGCTCGGGATCATCGACCAGCCGATTCTCGGCGAACGCTGGCTCGGGGTGATCGGCCGACCGACCCTGTTCAACGGCGCCCCGACGACGACGCGGCGCTGTCCGGAGCTCGCCCAGGCGCTGCTCGCGACGACGTCACCGGCGCTGTTCGGCGACGACCAGCTCCATGCCTTCGAGCATCTCGACGGCGCGGTGATGAGCACGGTGCTCGGCGGCGATTGCTATAATTATGCCTGCCTCGCCTCCGGCTATCTCGATATCGTCGTCGAGGACGGCCTCAAGCTCCATGATTTCGCCGCGTTGGTGCCCGTCGTCGAAGGCGCGGGCGGGCGGATGTGCGACTGGGCAGGCGATCCGCTTACCGCCGACAGCATCGGCGAGGTGGTCGCGGCCGGCGATCCGGCACGGATCGAGGATATCCTCGAGGCGCTCGCCTGCCGGGGGCATTGATCAGAGCTTGATCCTCAGAGTCTGATTCCCAGGAATTTCCTGCGCTGCTCAAGGCGCTCGCTGGGCGATGTCTTGCCGTTCTCAGCTTTCGCCGTGGTGCCATGGCCGACATCGTCGCGCGGCTTGCCGCCCGTGGTGCGCTGTGCCTGGGCGGTCGCGCCCGCTAGGACCGGGCCGCATTGCGAGCCCTTTGCGTCGCCCACATCGACAAAGGCGAGGATACCGGCGAGCGGGCTCGCCACCAGCGACAGGCCGAGCCCCACGCCCGCGCGGCCGATCAGCTGTGGGCTGATCACGTTGATTCCGGGCTTCGCGAAATAGCCGTTCACGCCGACCGGTGATTGCGCCGAGAACAGGCTGAATTTCTTGCCATCGGCGCGCACCGCGAAATCGAGCGACTCGTTTTTGAAGCTGAAGCCGCCGCGGCCGAGGATGACGTTCTTCGTGGTGTCGATGAGGATCGGGTCGGCCGCGCCGATGCCATTGCGCACCGTGAAGGCGATCAGCCCGCAATTGATCTTCACCGGCTCCTTCAATTTATGTTCGAACATCTTCTGGACGAAGGTGCCGATATCGAGCTCGGACAGCTGGACATTGCGCGTCCAGAAACTGCCGGCCGGGATGATGATCGCGATCCGGCCATTGGCGGTGGACAGCGAATCATGGACTGTGTTGCCGTCCCCGGCCAACTGGATCCGGGCCTTCACCGTGCCGGTGGTGCCCGCCTCGTCGACACCATAGCCGGCGAGCAGCACGCCCATCGGCGTCGGCGAGAGGCGGATGTCATAGTCGGTATGAACGACCGGGCGTCGCGCGTTGATCTTGATGTCGGACGCGACATGGCCGCGCGCCATGTCGAAGGTAAGCGGGGAGAGCGTCAACAGGCTGTTGTCGAGGCCGAGCGTCAGGTCGATGTTCGAGACCGGCAGGTTGCGGGCGCGCACCGTGCGGACGGCATAGTGAAGATCGGCATCGAAATTCCTGAGGGCTTCGACGCGGAGCTGCGCATCGGGCAGCAGGCGCGGCATGCCGTTGACCTGCTTGACGATCGCCCTCTTGCCCTCGGCGGCGACCGCATCGGGATTATAGCCGATGAACGGCGCGATATCGACGATGTCGAGGGTGCGAGTGGCTAGCGTCGCGTCGATCTTCAGTCGTGGCTCGAGCAGCCTGACGGTCAGTTTGCCGGCGATGTCGCTGTCGCCGAAATGGCCGCGCAGGCCAGTGAAGCGATATTCATCGCCGGTCTTGGTCAGCGCTGAATCTAGCCGGTAGCTGCGCGTCTCGGGCACGGCGACGCCGATGATGCTGAACAGATCGGCGATGTTGGTGCCGCGCGCGGTGACCTTGAGGTCGGCACCGTCGATCCGGGTCGGCGCGTCGAGCGTGCCGGCCACGTCGATTGCGGTATGTGCCGCCTTGATATGGAGATCGAGCTTGTTCTTGCCGCCGACGACCGTCGCGTTGGGTGTCAGCATCTCGCCGTACAGCGTGAAGGGCGTCTTGCGCTCAACCCCGGTGCCGGTGAACTGGATCGAGCTGGCGAAGCGGGTGTCGGTCGCCTGGATCGTCTTGAAGGCGAGATCGGCGGTGAGCTGAAGCTTCGGATCGATATAGCGCAAGGTCGTGCCGGCCACATTCGCCTGGCGAATCAGTGGCATCTCGAACGGTTTTCCCTTGGTCTCGCTGAAGGTCCAGGTGTTGGCCTTGCCGTCCTTGCTCCATTCGAGGTCGATCGCGCCGTTGAGCATGTCGAGCCATTTCACCCGCCGGTCGCCGACGATCAGCGGGAAGGTCGAGATTCGCGTATCAATCCGTTTCGCCTCGAACAGGTTCGGCTTCGAGGCCCATGACGGGTTGGAGATCGTTATCCCCTCGGCGACGAAATGGACGTTGATCGGATCGAAATAGAGCTGGAAGTCGCCGGGCACCTTCACCTGACGATGCGTCATCGCAGCGACCGTCCGCTCGAACGGATGTTTCAGGAAGCGCCCCTTGGTGATGTAAAGGATCAGCCAGGCGAGGAAGATCGTACCGAGGATGCCGAGCATGATGTTGCGCGCGATTCGCCACGGCCGCGAGAGGCGGTGGCGCTCCACGACCGGCTCAGTCGATTCCGCCTCGACAGCATGAGTCGATTCGATCTCTGCCGGCGTTTCAACGGGGATGTCGTCGGCGGTTTCGGGCGGTGTTACGGGCCTGCGCGGTGAATCCATCGCGTTTCAACCGTTCGCGCATGCAGCAAGTTCCGAAATCAGCATCAGCCGGAGGTTGCGTTTGCGCGCCTCACCCGCTATGCGCCCGCCTTTCCGCGAGTAAGAGGAACTGCCCGGCCGGTATGGGCTGCCGTGGCCGTTCATAGATCGTCGCGATTATAAGGAGACGAAAATGCCCAAACTCAAGACGAAGAGCGGCGTGAAGAAGCGCTTCACGCTCACCGCTTCCGGTAAGCTCAAGCACGGCGTCGCCGGCAAGCGCCACCGGCTGATTAGCCACAACGGCAAGTATATCCGCCAGAACCGCGGCACCTCGGTCCTGTCCAAGGCAGACACCGCAACCGTGAAGGCCTGGGCGCCTTACGGCCTCAGCTGAGCGGAAGGAATTAGAGAATGGCACGCGTAAAACGGGGTGTAACCACCCGCGCCAAGCATAATCGGATCCTCGATCAGGCGAAGGGCTATTATGGTCGTCGCAAGAACACGATCCGCATCGCCCGCCAGGCCGTCGAAAAGGCCGGGCAATACGCCTATCGCGACCGCAAGGTTAAGAAGCGCTCGTTCCGGGCGCTCTGGATTCAGCGCATCAACGCGGCGGTTCGCGTCGAGGGCCTGACCTATGGCACCTTCATGCACGGCCTGAAGCTGGCTGGTGTCGAGCTGGACCGGAAGGTCCTGGCCGATATCGCCATGCATGAGGGCGCTGCGTTTAGCGCCATCATCGCGCAGGCGAAGGCGGCTCTGCCCCAGGCCGCCTGAGCGACCTGTAGCGACCGAAACATGGGGCGCGAGTGGATTGCCACTCGCGCCCTTTTCGTTATCGGGCCTGAGGCCCGGCCAGTTTGAGGATGCGATGACCGATCTCGACCAAATGCGCGACCATCTGCTCGCCGCGATTGCAGCGTCAGGCGGGCTCGATGCGCTCGATACGGTGCGGGTGGGTGCGCTCGGCAAGCAGGGCACGATCACCGGCCTGCTCAAGACGCTGGGGGGCATGTCGCCCGAACAGCGGCTGATCGAAGGCCCGCGCATCCAGGGGCTGCGCGAAGCGGTGACGGTGGCGCTCGCCGAGAAGAAGGCTGCGCTCGACCGCGCCGATCTAGACGCGCGCCTCGCTCGCGAGACGCTCGACATGACGCTGCCGGCGGATGGTGTCCAGATGGGCAGCATCCACCCGGTCAGCCAGGTGATGGACGAGCTTGCGGAGATTTTCGCCGATCTCGGCTTCGCGGTCGCGACCGGGCCTGAGATCGAGGACGACTGGCATAATTTCACCGCGCTCAACATCCCCGAGAGCCATCCGGCGCGGGCGATGCACGATACCTTCTATTTTCCGGAAGGTGCCGAGGGCGAGCGCAAGATGCTGTTGAGGACGCACACCTCTCCGGTGCAGATTCGGACGATGCTCAACCAGAAGCCGCCGATCCGGATCATCGCGCCCGGCCGCACCTATCGCTCGGACAGCGATGCCACCCACACGCCGATGTTCCATCAGGTCGAGGGGCTGGTGATCGACAAGCATATCACGCTTGGCCATCTCAAATGGACGCTTGAGACTTTCCTCAAGGCGTTCTTCGAGCGCGACGATGTCGTGCTACGGCTGCGCCCGAGCTATTTCCCCTTCACCGAGCCCTCGGCGGAGGTCGATGTCGGCTATACCCTGGTCAACGGCAAGCGCGTGATCGGCGGAAGCGACGGCTGGATGGAGGTGCTCGGCTCGGGCATGGTCCATCCCAAGGTGATCGCGGCCTGCGGGCTCGACCCCGACGAATGGCAGGGTTTCGCGTTCGGCTGCGGGATCGATCGGCTTGCGATGCTCAAATATGGCATGGACGATCTGCGCGCGTTCTTCGACGGCGATATCCGCTGGCTGAAACATTATGGCTTCTCGGCGCTCGACGTACCCACGCTCAGCGGGGGAGTCGGGGCATGAAGTTCACCCTGAGCTGGCTCAAGGAGCATCTCGAGACCGAGGCGAGCCTTGACGCGATCGTCGAGGCGCTGACGCGGATCGGCCTTGAGGTCGAGGGCGTCGAGAATCCGGGCGAGAAGCTCGCCGCCTTCAGGGTGGCGAAGGTGCTGAGCGCCGCGCCGCATCCCCAGGCGGACAAGCTGCAGGTGCTATCGGTCGATGCCGGGGACGGCCCGATGCAGGTCGTGTGCGGCGCGCCCAATGCCCGCGCCGGGCTGGTCGGCGTGTTCGGCATGCCGGGCGCGGTCGTACCCGCAAACGGCATGGTGCTGAAGGTCGCGGCGATCCGCGGCGTCGAATCGAACGGCATGATGTGCTCGACGCGCGAGCTCGAGCTGGGCGACGATCATGACGGCATCATCGAGCTCCCCGCCGATGCCCCGGTCGGCACCGTCTATCCCGATTATGCCGGGCTGAACGATCCGGTGATCGACGTCGCGATCACGCCCAACCGGCAGGATTGCATGGGCGTGCGCGGCATCGCGCGCGATCTCGCCGCGGCCGGGCTGGGAACGCTCACCCCGCTCGCCGAGGTCTATCGGATGACGGCGCTCGCGCCGATCCACGGCGAAGGCGCCGGGCCCGATGTCCGCACCGACGACCCGGAGGGCTGCCCGGCCTTCTTCGCACAGACCGTGTCGGGGGTGACCAACGGCGCTTCGCCGGCCTGGATGAGCCAAAAGCTGACCGCGATCGGGCAGAAGCCGATCTCGGTGCTGGTCGACATCACCAACTTCGTCTCGGTCGATCTCGGCCGGCCGCTTCATGTCTATGACCGGGCGACGCTGAAAGGCGCGCTCGTCGCGCGGCGGGCGAAGCAAGGCGAACAGGTTCTGGCGCTGAACGGCAAGACCTACAGCCTCGACGCCACCATGACCGTGATCGCCGATGATGCGGCTGTGCATGATATCGGCGGCATCATGGGCGGCGAGCATTCAGGCGTCTCGGAGACCACGACCGATGTGCTGATCGAATGCGCCTATTTCGATCCCGACCATATCGCCCGCACCGGCCAGAAGCTCGGCCTGACCAGCGACGCGCGGACGCGGTTCGAGCGCGGGGTCGATCCCGCGTTTCTCGACGATGGCCTCGCTATCGCCACGCACCTCGTGCTGGAGCATTGCGGCGGCACGCCCAGCGCCGTGACTCGGGCGGGAACGCCACCGGCCGCGGCGCGTACGATCGCTTATGATCCGGCGCGTGCCGAAACACTGGGCGGCCTCGCCATCGCGCCCGATCGGCAAAGGGTGATCCTCGAAAGCCTCGGCTTCACCATCGATGGCAGCTGGAACGTCACCGTGCCGAGCTGGCGCCGCGACGTCGACGGCTCGGCCGATCTGGTCGAAGAGGTCATCCGCATCGAAGGCATCGACAAGGTGCCGACCGTGCCGCTCGATCGGCTGCCGGGCGTGGCGAAGCCGACCGCGACGCCCGAACAGAAGCTCGAACGCCGCATCCGTCGGGCGGCGGCAGCGCGCGGATTGAACGAGGCGGTGACCTGGAGCTTCATCTCGGAAGTCGAGGCCGCGCCCTATGGCGGCGGCACCTGGAGTCTCGCCAACCCGATCAGCGAAGAGCTCAAGGTCATGCGCCCGTCGCTCCTGCCAGGGTTGCTCTCGGCAGCGGCGCGCAACCTCAAGCGCGGTGCGCAATCAGTACGGCTGTTCGAGATCGGCCGCCGCTATCTGGCTGATGCGGAACGTCCGACGCTCGGCGTCGTGCTTGCCGGCGAAGGCCGGGCGCGTGGCTGGCAGCAGGGCAAGGCGGCACCGTTCGATGCATTCGACGCCAAGGCCGAGGCGCTCGCGCTTCTCGCTGCGGCAGGCGCCCCGGTCGAGAATCTGCAGGTCATGGGGGAAGCGGGCGACGCCTGGCATCCCGGCCAGTCGGGCACGCTCAGGCTCGGGCCGAAGACGGTGCTGGCTGCGTTCGGCATGGTCCATCCGCTGACCGCACGTGCCTATGATCTCGACGGGCCGGTGGCGGCGGTCGAGCTCTATCTCGATTCGATCCCGGGCAAGCGTTCGGCGGGTTTCATGCGGCCTGCCTATACGCCGCCTGCGCTTCAGGCAGTGCGACGTGACTTCGCCTTTCTCGTTCCGGCCGAACTGGCTGCGGATTCGCTCCTCCGGGCGGTGAAGGGCGCGGACAAGGCGGCAATCACCGCGGTACGGCTGTTCGACGTCTTCACCGGCGCCGGCGTCGATGAAGGCAGCAAGAGCCTTGCGATCGAAGTCACGCTTCAGCCCGGCGAGAAGAGCTTCACTGACGAGGAGCTGAAGGCAATCGCCGACAAGGTCGTCGCTGCGGCGGCGAAACTGGGGGCGGTGCTGCGCGGTTGAAGATCGAGCGCTTCCTCGAAGGTCTGCACGAGAAGATGCAGGACCCGGACGATGTCGAGTATATGACCGTCATCGTGCCGGGCGACCTCGATCCGTTCGATCGCCATTATCGCTTCAGCATCCATATCGATGCCGAATTGCGGCTGACCGGGCTGGGATGCAGCGTGGGCGGCGGCACGATGTTCAGCGAGGAGGATGAGGACGGCGAAAGCGAAATCCTCTACTGCGTGTGCGATGTCGACGCGACCGACGTCGATGGCGCGCGGGCGCTGCTGCGGCTCCATCTACCCGAACTGGGATGCCCCGAGGGTACGCTGATCCACTATGGCGAGGATCTCGAGGACCGGTATGAGGGCGAAACCTGGGTCCTGGCGCAGCCCAGGACGATCAGTGAAGATTGAGCCCGAAGCGAACGGAATAGCTGGATGTCTGACCTGATCACTATCGCCTCCAGCCAGCTTTCCGCCGCGATCAATCCGCTCGGCGCTGAGCTCACCCACCTTCGCGATGCGGAGGGCCGGGAGCTGATGACCGATGCCGATCCGGCATATTGGACAGGCCATGCGCCGATCCTGTTTCCGGTCGTCGGGCGGCCTAATGGCGACGTCATCCGCATCGATGGCGTCGCCTATGCGATGAAGCAGCATGGCTTCGCGCGGCACAGGGCTTTCGAGGTGGTTTCGCACGAAGCCAATCGCGCCGTCTTCGGCTTGACCGACAATGAGGAAACACGCGCGGTCTATCCCTTCGCCTTCGCGCTCGAGATCGCATTTGCACTGGATGGGCCGACGCTGACGGTCGATGTGCGGATCACGAATCGCGGCGATGTAATGATGCCTGCAAGCTTTGGCTTCCACCCCGCCTTCGCCTGGCCATTGCCCTATGGCGAACCGCGCGAGGCGCACCGGATCGTCTTCGAGGCCGACGAGCCTGAGGCGCTGAAGGAGATTGTGCCAGGCGGGCTGATCGGCACCGCGGAGCGCCCGTCGCCGCTCGATGGCCGGACCCTGTGGTTACGCGACGAACTGTTCGCGAACGACGCCTTGATCTGGGACCCGATTCATTCGCGGCGTGTGACCTATGGCGCGCCTGCAGGTCCGCAGCTCGACATCGGCTTTCCCGCCACATCGAAGCTCGGCATCTGGACCAAGCCCGGTGCGCATTATGTGTGCGTCGAACCATGGCACGGAATCGCTGATCCGGAGGGCTTCACCGGCGACTTTCGCGACAAGCCCGGCGTGTTCGAGATTGCGCCGCATGGCGACTGGCATTGCACGCTGGACGTGACGTTGCGCGTCTGAGTCGCTAGGGCGCCCGACAATGTCCCAGATTTCCGACCGCCGCACCTTCGCGATCATCTCCCACCCCGATGCGGGCAAGACGACGCTGACCGAGAAACTCCTCTATTTCGGCGGCGCGATCCATCTTGCCGGCGAAGTGAAGGCGCGCGGCCAGAACCGGCGCGCCCGTTCGGACTGGATGAAGATCGAGCAGCAGCGCGGCATCTCCGTCACCTCCTCGGTGATGACGTTCGAGAAGGACGGGCTGACCTTCAACCTGCTCGATACGCCGGGCCATGAAGACTTTTCCGAAGACACCTATCGTACCCTGACCGCGGTCGATTCAGCGGTAATGGTGATCGACGCGGCGCGCGGCATCGAGGCGCAGACGCGCAAATTGTTCGAGGTCTGCCGGCTGCGCTCGGTGCCGATCATCACCTTCGTCAACAAGGTCGATCGCGAGGGTCGGGCGCCGTTCGAGCTGCTCGACGAGGTTGCCGATATCCTCCAGCTCGATGTCTGCCCGATGAGCTGGCCGGTCGGCATGGGCAGCGATTTCGAGGGCGTGTACGATCTCTACGCCAACACGCTGAGCCAGCCCGAGGGCCCGTCACGCGAATTCATGGGCAAGTCGCAGGCCTTTACCGGGCTCGACGATCCGGCGCTGGGCAAGGTCCTGTCCGAGGACGGGCTCGCGCTGCTCCGCGACGAGGCCGAGTTGGCCCAGGGCGGCTATGCGAGTTTCGATGCCGCCGCCTATCGTCACGGCGACCTGACGCCGGTCTATTTCGGCTCGGCGCTCAAGGATTTCGGCGTGGCGGAGCTGATCGCGGCGCTCGGCACCCATGCGCCCGGTCCGCGCCCGCAGCCGGCCGAGCCTGCGCCGATCGCGCCCGACAATGCGGAGGTGACTGGCTTCGTGTTCAAGGTCCAGGCCAATATGGACCCGAACCACCGCGACCGGATCGCCTTCATGCGGCTCTGCTCGGGAGTCTTCAAACGCGGCATGAAGCTGACCCCGACCGGGCATGGCAAGCCGATCGCGATCCATTCGCCGATTCTGTTCTTTGCGCAGAACCGCGAGCTCGCCGACGAGGCGTTCCCGGGCGATATCATCGGCATCCCCAATCACGGCACGCTCAGGGTTGGCGATACGCTGAGCGAAAAGGCGACGATCCGCTTCACGGGCCTCCCCAATTTCGCGCCTGAAATCCTGCGCCGCGTCGCCTTGAAGGACCCGACCAAGACCAAGCAGTTGCGCAAGGCGCTCGACGATATGGCCGAGGAGGGCGTGACTCAGGTCTTCTATCCCGAGATCGGCTCGAACTGGATCATCGGCGTGGTCGGCCAGCTTCAGCTCGAAGTGCTGCTGTCGCGGCTCGATGCTGAATATAAGGTCGATGCCGGGCTCGAGATGGCGCCTTTCGATACCGCGCGCTGGGTGTCGGCCGCCGATCCGGCCGACCTCAAGGCGTTCATGGACCTCAACCGAACCGCGATGGCCAAGGATCGTGACGGCAACCCGGTCTATCTCGCCAAGACCGCCTGGGATGTCGGCTATGTCGCCGATCGCTACCCCAAGGTGAAGTTCGCGGCGACGCGCGAGCGCTAGGGCGCCGGGCGCGCGCGGCCGCTTCCGCATTGGAGCGCGAGCGAGGCCTGATGGGTCTGCATGACGATCGTCGATTTTTCAGGGCCGATTATCCCTGTTCCTGGCAATTAACAGGGAAAGAACAGGGAAGATTTTATTTTTCGGCCCGATTTTGGCACTTTTGTTGGATTTTTTCGGCAATTTTTGCGCGTTTATTCAATATGTTGACACCCACTGTCCCTGTTATTTAATAACAGGGAAGCGCCGCGCGCGGAACAGGGAAAGCCGCACCCGTAACAGGGAAAGAACAGGGAAGGCCGAAGCGTCGAGGTTTCGACCGTCATGTCAAAGAGCGCGGCGGAGGTTCTTGCGCTCCGTCCGGTTTGCACATTGCAACGATTCGCATCGGGGTTGAATCAATGCCTCAATCCACCCAATCCCGGCGCAGCGGCTTCACTGCGAGCAACATCAGCACCGCCGCGATCAGATAGAAGACCAGCGCCCCCAATGTCGCATATTTGAGCGCGTCGCCGCCGCCGAAGCGGTGAGTCATCATATCGGCGGCTACCCCCATCAGGGTCGGGCCAACACCGATGCCGATCAGATTGTTGATCAGCAGGAAGCTCGCCGCCGCGGTCGCGCGCATCGGCGCGGGGACGAGATGCTGGACGGCGGTCGTCACCGGGCCGAGCCACAGGATATTGAGGCCGTTGGGCAACAGCAGGAACAGGAAGGCCAGCAGCGGCGAATGCGTCGAGATGCCGAGTGCGAACAGGGGCGCGGTGATGACGAAGGCGATCGCGGGGAGCTTCGCATAGGTGCCGCGATCGGCCTGGCCGAGCCGGTCGGCCAGCCAGCCGCCGAGGAACACGCCGAAACAACCGCCGGTCAGGAACAGGGCGCCGATGAAGCGCGACAGGGTCAGCAGATCGAAATGCAGCGTGGTGGCGAGCACCGAGGGCAGCCACAGCGCAAGGCCATAGCCGCACAGCGAGCTCATCGAGGCGCCGAGCGCAAGCAGCCAGAAGCTCGGCTTGCGCGCCAGAATGGCGAAGGCGGCGCTCGCGGGCGCTTTGGGGGCCGGCTTGTCGTACAGGCCCCGCGCCGGCTCGCGCACGGTCAGGCGGAAGATCGGCGCGAGGACAACGCCGGCCAGCCCGAGCACAATGAACGCCATCCGCCAGTTGACCGTCGCAGCGATATAGCCGCCGAGCAGCGCCCCCGCCGCGAGGCCGAGCGGAATGCCGAGCGAATAGATCGCCAGCGCCCGCGCACGCTCCTTGGGCGGGAAATAATCGGCGATGAAGGCATAGGAAGGCGCAACGCCGCCCGCCTCGCCCACGCCAACACCGAGCCGGCACCAGAAGAGCATGCCGAAGCTGGTGGCGTAGCCGCACAAGGCGGTGAAGCCGCTCCACACCGCGAGCGATCCGGTGATCACCCAGCTCCGGCTGGTCCGGTCGGCGAGCAGCGCCAGCGGAATGCCGAGCCCCGCATAGAGCACCGCGAAGGCGACGCCGCCCAGCGCGCCGAACTCGGTCTTGGACAGGTTGAGGTCGGCCCGGATTGGCCCGGCGAGAATGCCGAGAATCTGCCGGTCGAGGAAATTGAAGCTGTAGACGAGCAGCAGCATCGCCAGCACGAAGGCGCGGTAGCCGCGCCCGGCGGTCGGGGCGATCGGCCGGGTGCCGCTGTCATTGCTCATGTCGATCCCCTCCAAATGAAACACCGGACGCCCTTCTTGCGGGGCGCCCGGTGCGTCCTAGCCGATAATGATGGCGCGCGCGTCAGAACTTCGCGGTGAAGGTCCCGAACACCTGGCGCGGGTTGCCGTAAAAGGCGGTGGCGATGCCTTCCTTACCGAGCGTCGGCGTGTAGCCGCCCGCCGGAGTCAGGATCGGCACGCCGGCAATGGTCGAGGCGATATATTGATAGCCCGAGGTCTTGTAGCGCACATCGGTCAGGTTCTTGCCGTGCACACCGATCGAATATTTTCCGCCGCCGAAGCTGTAGGTCAGATGGGCGTCGAGCAGGGTGTAGCCCGGTTGATCGAGGAACGGGCTGGCCGTTTCGAACTGGTGGGTCAGGCTGCGATAGGAAACCACCGTAGACGCGCTGAGCGAACCCGGGCCGACCGGCAGGACGGCCGCGAGCGTGCCCGACAGAGTCCAGCTGGGCGTGTTCTGGAACACGCGGACATTGGCGTCGTCCTTGCCGTCCGGACCGATGAAGGTCTTGTACTTGGCGTCGATATAGCCAAGCGTACCGGCGAAGCTGATCGACGAGCCCGGACCGGCAAAATCGCGGGCCAGCTGGGCGTTGGTCTCGAGTTCGATACCCTTGATATGCGCCTTGGCGGCATTGGTCGTGATGCCGCAAAATGACTGAACGCCGCCAATGAGGCAGCCGACCGAACCCGGCACCTGCACATCGCTATAGTTCGAATAAAAGCCGTCGAGCGCCCAGGTCAGTCGACGATCGAACGCAGCGCCCTTCCAGCCGATCTCGTAGCTCTTCACCGTTTCCGGCTTGAACCGCAGGAAATTGTAAATGTCCTGATAGGTGCGACCCGCCGCCGCGTTGCTGATCGGTGCAGAAGTGCCCGATCCGCGCGGATCGAATCCGCCGCCCTTGAAACCTTCCGAATAGGACGCGTAGAGCATATGGTCTTCGCTCGGCTTGAAGCTGATCGATGCACGTGGCGTGAAGCGCTTGAAGTTCGCCTCGCCTCGGAAATTCGTCGATGGTGCGCCAAATGGTGTCGGGTTGCCGCCGAATTCGGAGGTCGGGCCGAATATGTAACTGGCCTTGTAGATAAACGACTTGCGCTGATCCCAGGTATAGCGACCGCCGAGTGACAAACTGAACTGAGGCGTGAAGTCGTAGGTGAAATCGCCGTAAATCGAACTTGTTTCGGTTCTGACATCGCCAGCGGTATAGGCGTCGAATTGCGGATATGGCCCGCCCAACGCTGCGGGTACCGCATTTCCGGTCGTGTAAAGCAGCACGTCGAAGCCCGTCGCCGCCTTGGCGCCCAGATAATAGAAGCCCACGATGCCGTTCAGCTTGTCGCTCTTGTAGAGCAGCTGGAATTCCTGGCTGGTCTGCTCATTCTTGTAGATCGCGGGCACATCGACATCGACCGACGGCGTCGAATCGAAATCAATGGGCGTGTAGGAGCGATCCTTGCGCCAGGCACTGATGCTGCGCAGCGTCAGATGGTCGGTGAGCTCGGCACTGACCGACATGGAGAGGCCGCCCGCCCAGATATCCTCCTTCGGATTGGCCAGGCCGGCATTGGTGTCATAGACATTGGCGAGCACCGGCGATCCGGTGAGCAGGCCGGGGATCAGGCGATGGCCGTTGCGGGGGGCCGATGTGTCATGTGTATAGTCGCCGGTGATCCGGACGAAGAGCCGCGAATCAGGCGAGGTGAACTCGATCGTGCCGCGCCCGGCCCAGACACTCTTGTTGTAATTGTCGATGCCGAGATTGAGGTTTTTGCCGAAGCCGTCGCGCGTCAGCCGCGCGCCCGAGACGCCGACCCGGAGCATGTCGCCAATCGGGGTCGAGACACTGACGATGCCATCGGCCTGGTCGTACGAGCCGTAAGTGCCCTTGAGATTGACCTCGAGATGGTCGGGCAGCTTCTTCGTCACATATTTGACCGCGCCGCCGATCGTGTTGCGGCCGTAGAGCGTGCCCTGCGGTCCGCGCAGAATCTCGATCCGGTCGACATCATAGATGTCGAGAACCGCGGCCTGGGGGCGGTTGAGATAGACATCGTCGAGATAGATACCGATGCCGGCCTCGAAGCCGGGGACCGGATCCTGCTGGCCGACGCCGCGGATGAAGGCGGCGAGCGTGGAGTTGGTGCCGCGGGCGTCCTTCAGCGTCGTGTTCGGGGTGATATTCTGGATGTCGGTCAGGTCGGTCGCGCCGATCTTTTCCAGCTTGTCGGCCGTGAAGGCGGTGACGGCGATCGGCACTTTGGACAGACTCTCCGCGCGCCGGCGTGCCGTGACGACGATGTCGCCGGTGCCGCTAGCGGAGTCCTGCGCGACGTCAGCGCTCTGGGCCTGCGAATCGGTGGCGGGCATATCCTGGGCGAAGGCGGGCGCGGTCATCAGCGCAGCGATCGCGGCACTCGCTTGAAGCCCCGCCTTGAGCAGGCCGCGCGTGGAATTCAGGCGTGTCATGATGATCTCCCCTCCTGTGCCGCCGCTTGTCTGCGACCGCTTTCATACCGGCTTGTGCGCCAATCCAAGGCGCTATACTGAAACATGAACCAGGTTTCAACTTGGGAAAATAAGGGGGCCAAAAATGGCGGGTGAGCGTGTCCTACCGGCAACGCATTCAGAGCTTTCAGGGCAATCCGGGCTTTCAGGGAGCGACGCGGCGCGAGTCGCGAGCGAAGGCAAGGCGCCGCGTACCGAGCGCGGACGCAAGACGCTCCGCGCGATCCTCGATGCAGCGGCGATCGAATTCGGCGAGCGAGGCTTTCACGAGGCGTCGATCAGCGGGATCACCCGCCGCGCCGGTGTCGCGCTGGGCAGCTTCTACACCTATTTCGATTCAAAGGACGCGGTGTTCCGCGCCCTGGTCCGCGACATGTCGAATCAGGTCCGCGACTTTGTCGGGCCCGCGATCCGCGCCGCGCCGGACCAGATCGCGGCGGAACGCGCCGGCTTGCGCGAATTCATAGCCTTTGTGCGCGGGCACAAGGAGATTTACCGGATCATCGATGAAGCCGAGTTCGTCGACCCCGAAAGCTTCAGGCTTCACTATGCGACGACGGCCGATCGCATCGCGGCGCGGTTGAAGGCAGGCTCCGCACGGGGCGAGATCCGTGCCGACGTGTCCGACGTCCATGCCTGGGCGATCATGGGGATGAACGTCTTTCTCGGCCTGCGCTACGGCGTGTGGGATGATGAAGTATCCCCGGATCAGGTGGCGGATATCGTCGCCGAAATGCTTGCGCGGGGAATCGGCGCGAATCAGTCCTGACGGCTATCCTCGGCAAGCGCCCGGACGAGATGGTCCCGCACCGCGCCGAAAGCCTCCAGATTTGCCGGTGCGGAGACGCCTGTGTCTGTCGCTGCGACCGTCCCCATATCCGCTGCCATAACCGCGGGCGCCGCGCGCTTGCGCTCTTCAGACAGCATTTTCTGCACGCCGCGAATCGTATAGCCCTCCTGGTTCAACAGGGTGCTGATCCGCGCGACCAGCGCGACGTCCTCCGGCCGGTAATAGCGCCTCTTGCCCGCGCGCTGCAGCGGGCGGAGCTGGGGAAAACGTGTTTCCCAATAGCGCAGGATATGCTGCGGCAGCCCGGTTTCGCGCGAAAGTTCGCCGATCGTCCGGAATGCGCCAGCCGCCTTGTCGGGCATGCCGGCCATTCTGGTGTTAGTTTGCGCTGACGATGCGATCGCGCATCATCTGGCTCGCCCGGAAGGTGAGCACGCGGCGGGGCGCGATCGGCACCTCGACGCCCGTCTTCGGGTTGCGCCCGATGCGTTCGCCCTTGTCCCGCAATACGAAGGTGCCGAAGCCAGAGATTTTCACATTCTCGCCCTTCGACAGGGCCTCGCACATCTGGCCAAGGATTTGCTCGACCAGCTTTGCCGAATCGGCGCGCGAAAGCCCCACCTGATGGTGTAAAGCTTCCGCCAGATCAGCTCTCGTCAACGTGCCCATGGGCGCCATAATACCCCTCCCCAAAGGTGGTAGGAATTCAGCCTAACACAATGAGGGAGCAACCGGAAAGGGCTTTGTTACAGTTTCGAAACAGGGAATGTCGAAGATTACAGTCTGACGACTGCGGGCCGAAGATTACAGCCTGACGACCGCCGCGCCCCAGGTGAAGCCGCCGCCCATCGCCTCGAGCACGAGCAATTGGCCGGGCTTGATCCGCCCATCGCGCACCGCGGCATCGAGCGCCAATGGCACCGAGGCGGCGGACGTGTTGGCGTGCTGATCGACCGTCACCACGATCTGAGCCGGGTCGAGGCCGAGCTTCCGCGCGGTCGCCTCGAGAATCCGGGCATTGGCCTGGTGCGGCACCACCCAATCGACATCGGACGCGGTGAGGCCGGCCACGTCCAGCGTCTCGGTCATCACCGCGGCGAGGTTCACGACGGCGTGGCGGAACACCTCGCGCCCCTTCATCCTGAGCTTGCCGACCGTGCCGGTGGTCGATGGGCCGCCATCGACATACAGAAGTTCATTGTGGCGGCCATCGGCATGAAGCCGGACAGCCAGAACGCCGCGCGCCGCGTCCGCGCTCTCGGTCCCGCTCTCGCCCTCGAGCACCACCGCGCCCGCGCCGTCGCCGAACAGCACACACGTGCCCCGGTCCTCCCAGTCGAGGATCCGGCTGAAGGTCTCGGCGCCGATCACCAGAGCGCGCCGCGCCGATCCCGCACGGATCATGCTGTCTGCGACCTGGAGTGCGTAGAGAAAGCCCGAACAGACCGCAGCGACGTCGAATGCCACGCAATCGTCGATGCCGAGCATCGCCTGAACCTTGGTGGCGGTGGCGGGAAAGGTCTGGTCGGGCGTGGCGGTTGCCAGCACGATCAGGTCGATCTCCTGCGCCTTGCGGCCGGCGGCGGCGAGTGCCGCTTTCGCGGCGTCAGCGGCGAGGGTCGCGGTGGTCTCGTCGGGGCCGGCGATGTGGCGGAAACGGATGCCGGTCCGCGCGACGATCCATTCGTCAGAGGTGTCGACTGTCTCGGCAAGTTCGGCATTGGAGACGCGTCGGGCGGGAAGGGCCGAACCGGTACCGGTAATCGCAGACCGAATCATGCCGCCTTCGCTTCGAAATTGCCGAGATCGTCGCTGATCCGGCGGGTCAGGTCGTCGCGCACCATCTTGGCGGCGGCGGCGATCGCGGTGGCGACGCCGAGTTCGGTCGCGCCGCCATGGCTCTTCACGACAATGCCGTTCAGGCCGAGGAAGACGGCGCCATTATGGATATTGGGGTCGAGATGGTGGCGCAGCAGCTCGGTTGCCGGCTTGGAGATCAGGAAGCCGATCTTCGAGCGCAGCGAGCTGCGAAAGGCGCGCTTCAGCAGGTCGCCGACGAAGCGCGCGGTGCCTTCCGCTGTCTTCAGCGCGATATTGCCCGAGAAGCCGTCGCACACGATCACATCGACGTCGCCGCGCGAGAGGCGGTCTCCCTCGATGAAGCCGGTGAAGGTCAATGGCAGGTGGGTAGCCGCCTTGATGGTCTTCGCGGCTTCGCGGATCTCGTCAGTGCCCTTCTGGTCCTCGCTGCCGATATTGAGCAACGCGACGCGAGGGGAGGCCAGATCGAGCGTGGTGCGGGCATAGGCTGCGCCCATCACCGCGAACTGAACGAGGTTGCGCGCATCGCATTCGGTGTTGGCGCCGAGATCGAGCACGACGACGTCATTGTCGCCAAGCGTCGGCAGCATCGCGGCAAGCGCTGGGCGATCGATGCCGGGCAGCATCCGCAGCGACAATTTCGCCATCGCCATCAGCGCGCCGGTATTGCCCGAAGAGACGGCGGCGCCGGCGCGGCCCTGCTTCACCATGTCGATCGCAACGCCCATCGAGGTGGTCTTGGCGCGGCGAATCGCCTGGCTCGGCTTGTCGCTCGATCCGACGACCTCGGGGGCGTGGACGATTTCGCTATGCGCGGTGAGGTTCGGGTGGCTCTTCAGCCCCTCGGTGATCTTCGCCTCATCGCCGACCAGGATGAAGCGCATGTCTTCGAAGCGTCGACGCGCACGCGCGACGCCGGCCAGCATCACGGCCAGCCCTTCGTCGCCGCCCATCGCATCGACGGCGATCCGGGAGCTGTTCGACACGCGGCTGGCCCCCCTTCCCTGTGCTGTCGAGCTCAGCCTTCGACCGAGACGATCTCGCGGCCATTATAATGGCCGCAAGAAGTGCACAGGTTATGTGGGCGCTTCAGTTCGCCGCAGTTCGGGCATTCCTGATATGCATCCGCGCTGATCGAGTCATGGCTGCGGCGCATGCCGCGCTTGGACGGCGAAGTCTTTCGTTTTGGGACGGCCATTTCGGCGAAACCTTGTTCTTGTCTGGATCACAGCGCGACTACGCCCGGACGGGCACCAGCGCAACCGACGCTTCCGTCAGCCGCGGTTGGCACCAGCGGCCGGACACATCGCGAAGCGTGGCGCTATAGCGATTTGGCCGCGCGTTGCAAGCACGGCGAAGGACTGGCACGCTCGCGCAACGATAATTGGAGAGCGACGATGGGAATGACCTTGCTGCCGATCACGCTGACGACCGCCGGCGCGACCGCGCTGATCGCCTTCTGGCTGGCAATGCGCACCGGGGGCGCACGGCGCGCGGCGAAGGTAAGCATCGGCGATGGCGGCGATCCGGCCCTGATCTGCCGGATGCGTGCCCAGGCCAACTTCACTGAATATGCGCCCTTCATCCTGATCCTGATCGCGCTGATCGAATTCACCACGGGCAGTTCGATTTGGCTCTGGGTCGCGAGCGTCGCCTTTCTCATCGCGCGAATCGCCCATCCGCTCGGCATGGACGGACTGAAAGGCGCGCGCACGCTCGGCACCGCGCTGACGTTCCTGCTGCTTGTCGGGCTTGGTCTCTATGCGATCAGCCTGCCGCTGCTCGCCAAACATGACGCGCCGAAGGAAATCGAAACGGTGGTACCGGCGGGCTGACCACGACCGGCAGGGCCTAGCTGCCTGACTATGCCGCCATTGCCCTATCGCTGACGAACATATTGTGCTGACGCTCATGCGCGAAGGTGCTTGCCGGGCCATGGCCGGGGATGAAGGCGGTCTCGTCGCCGAGGGGCCAGAGCTTTTCGACGATCGAGCGCAGCAGATGCTGGTGATTGCCCTGCGGAAAGTCGCTGCGTCCGATCGATCCTTGGAACAGCACGTCGCCGACCAGCGCCAGCTTCGAAGGCGCGTGGTGGAAGATCACATGGCCGGGCGTGTGCCCGGGCGTATGATAGACGTCGAGCGTCAGATTGCCGATCGTGACGGTATCGCCCTCGACCAGCCAGCGGTCGGGCTCGAACGTCACGCCGCGAATGCCATATTGCCTTCCATCGTCCTCGAGCCGGGCGATCCAGAAGCGATCCGCTTCGTGCGGCCCCTCGATCGGCACGCCATAGTCCTCCGCGAGCGGCTTGGCCTCGCCGCAATGGTCGATATGGCCATGGGTCAGGATGATCTTTTCGACCGTGACGCCGTGCTGAAGCGCGGTTGCCCGGAGCTTGGGCAGATCGCCGCCCGGATCGACAAAGGCGCCGCGCATCGTCGCGGTGCACCAGATCAGCGAGCAATTCTGCTGGAGCGGCGTGACCGGCACGATCGCAGCGCGGAGCGGGGAAATAGTCATGACCCTCGAGGTAAGCCTCCGCCTGGCCTCGGGCAAGCACCGCTTTGGGCAAGCACGGGGTTGCCGATTGCGGGCGGGGCCTGCATCTGCGGATTGCCGATGCACCTTGATCTCGTCTCCCCGTTCGTCCTGCTCGACGATGCCCGCCCAGACATGGCAGGACCGGCACGGCTCTATCGAGCGCCGGTACGGACGATTCGAATCGATCGGCTGGATGGCGTGCTGCCGGCGCTCGCCGACCTTCGCGGTGCGCGCGCCGCCGGCCTGCATGCGGCCGGCTATCTCGCCTATGAGGCCGGTGCGGCGTTCGAGCCGCGGCTGCCATCGCCGCCGGCGACAGACGCGCCTTTGCTCTGGTTCGGTCTCTTCGAGGGTTATGAGGAAATCGCGCCCGATGATGTTCCCGCGCTGCTGCCCGATCCCGCGGGTTGCTGGATCGGCGCGCCGGAGCCGGAGATTGGCCGCAAGGCTTATGAGGCACAGCTGGAACAGGTGCTGGCGCTGATCGCAGCGGGCGACATCTACCAGGCCAATCTCACCTACCGGGCGAAAGCGCGATTCGCGGGCAATCCGCTCGCGCTCTACGCCCAGCTCAGGCCGCAGGCGTGCGCCGGTCATGGTGCGATCGTTTCGACCGGTGCGGAGCTGCTCCTCTCCTTCTCGCCCGAACTGTTCTTCGCACTGGAGGGCGGCGCACTCACTGCCCGGCCGATGAAGGGGACCATGCGACGCGGCGCCACGACCGCGGAAGATGCAGCGCTGGCGGCGGCGCTACGCAGCGATATCAAGCAGCGCGCCGAGAATCTGATGATCGTCGATCTCATGCGCAACGATCTCACCCGCATCGCGCAGCCGGGCAGCGTGTCGGTGCCCGAGCTGTTCACCGTCGAAACCTATCCAACGCTCCATCAGATGGTATCGACCGTCACCGCTCATCTCGCCCCGGACAAGGATGCGATTGACGCGCTTGCCGCGCTCTTCCCTTGCGGTTCGATCACCGGTGCGCCCAAGATACGCGCGATGGAGATCATTGCCGAAATCGAGTCGGGCGCCGGGCGCGGCGCCTATACCGGGGCGATCGGCGCGCTGGATGCGAATGGCGACGCGCTTTTCAATGTCGCGATCCGCACGCTTTCGATCCGGGACGGAGACAGCGACGCCCTGTTCGGTACAGGCGGCGGCATCGTTGCCGATTCGCGTAGCGAGGAGGAATGGGATGAGGCACGCGCCAAGGGTGCGTTTCTGACTTCGGGTGAGCGCCGCTTCGACCTGATCGAGACGATGGCGTTCGATCCCGAACATGGCCTGCCGCGACTGGAACAGCATCTCGCGCGGATGAAGGCGAGCGCCGATCTGTTCGGCTTCGCGTTCGATCGGCACGGCACCCGCAACGAACTCCAGGCAGCGACCTTCAGGTTGCGCGGGCCGAAGCGGGTCCGGCTGGTGCTGGCGAAGAGCGGCGCGATCGCGATCGAGGTTTCGCCAATGCCGGAAACGCCCGACGGCCCGGTCGCGGTGGCGCTGGTGCCGCTGCCGGTCGACCCGCGCGATTTCCGCCTGCGCCACAAGACCAGCGACCGCAGCTTTTACGATTCGGCACGGAATGGTCATTTCGAGGTGGTCTTTACCGATCCCGCCGGTTTCCTCACCGAGGGCAGCTTCACCTCGGTCTTTGTCGAGCGCGACGGGACGCTTATTACCCCGCCGCTGTCGCGCGGGCTCCTGCCCGGGATATTCCGCGCCGATCTGATCGCGTCCGGCCGCGCTATCGAGGGCGAGCTGGTCCCGGCCGATCTCCGGGGCGGTTTTTTTGTCGGCAATGCGCTGCGCGGGCTGATTCCAGCGATTGTTGCGGTTGCGAACGGAAGCAAGCCGGGTCTATAGCCGCGCCGCTTCCCGACCAAAGGCGCTTATCCATGCAACCATCCGCCGCGCTCGCGCGAATCAAGCCCTCCGCAACGCTCGCGCTCACGACGCGTGTGCTGGAACTGCAGCGTGCCGGCGTCGATGTGATCGGCCTCGGTGCGGGCGAGCCCGATTTCGATACGCCCGACTTCATCAAGGAAGCCGGGATCAAGGCGATTCGCGACGGCAAGACCAAATATACCAATGTCGACGGCACGCCCGAACTGAAGGACGCGGTGATCTTCAAGTTCAAGCGCGACAACGGCCTGACCTATACGCGCGACCAGATCACGATCAACGCCGGCGGCAAGCACACTTTGTTCAACGCGATGGTCGCGACGATCGATGCCGGCGATGAGGTGATCATCCCCGCGCCATATTGGGTGAGCTATCCCGACGTCGTATTGTTCGCGAACGGCACGCCCGTGTTCGTCGCGGCGGGTGCGGACCAGGGTTACAAGATCCGGCCCGAGCAGCTCGAAGCGGCGATCACGCCGAAGACGAAATGGGTGATCATCAATTCGCCATCGAATCCGACCGGCGCCGCCTATTCGGCGGCCGAGCTCAAGGCGCTCGGCGAAGTGCTCGAACGCCATCCGCATGTCTGGATCTTCGCTGACGATATGTATGAGCATATCATCTATGACGGTTTCGAGTTCGCGACGATCGCGCAGGTCTGCCCGTCGCTCTACGACCGCACGCTGACCGCGAACGGCTGCTCCAAGGCCTATGCGATGACCGGCTGGCGGATCGGTTTCGCTGGCGGCGCGCCGTGGCTGATCAAGGCCATGGCCAAGCTGCAGTCGCAATCGACCTCGAACCCCTGTTCGATCGCGCAGGCCGCGTCGGTGGCGGCACTCACCGGAGACCAGGGCTTCCTCAAGGATCATGCGGCGCTGTTCCAGTCGCGGCGCGATCTCGTCGTGTCGATGCTCAACCAGGCGAACGGCATCACCTGCCCCCGCCCCGAAGGCGCTTTCTACGTCTATCCGGAATTTTCGGGCCTGATCGGCAAGTCGACCCCCAAGGGTGTGCTGCTCGATACCGACGAGGCGATGGTGACCTATCTGCTCGACGAGGCAAAGGTGGCGGCGGTGCAGGGCGCTGCGTTCGGCCTCTCGCCGGCGATGCGGATCAGCTATGCGACCTCGGAAGATCTGCTGCGCGAAGCCTGTGAGCGCATCCAGACGGCCTGCGCGGCCGTACGATAGAAAGGGTCAGCTCCCGTTCAGCCGAACGGGACGAGAGCCGCTCGGCAAATCAGGATTTGATGCGATGCGTTCGTTTCTGAAAGCAGGATTTTTCTGGCAGTTCGCGGGTGGCTTCGCGCTGGGCGCTGTGGCCTTGCTGGTGTTTCAGCCCGCCTCCGCCACCAGGACGTTGGCGACCAATATCGCGACGGCAACGCACCTCGCGCGCTGACGCGCATCTTTCGATTCAGGCGAAACATCCTACATCTGCCCTCGATGCCAATCGAAAGGCGATCCATGATCAAGACCTTGTTTGCCACCGCCGCCGCTGCGGGAATCGCCATCATTGCCGTGTCCGGCGGCGTGGCCAATGCCGAGCGCGCCGTGCCGATCCCGGCCGCGCTCCAGGATGTGCCCAAGACGGCGGGCATGCAGACCGCGGTGCTCGCGGGCGGCTGCTTCTGGGGCATGGAAGCGGTATTCGAACATGTGAAGGGTGTCCGCTCGGTAACCGCAGGCTATGCCGGCGGCAGCGCAGCGACCGCGACCTATGAGCAGGTCAGCAGCGAGACGACCCGCCATGCCGAAGCGGTGAAGATCGTCTATGATCCGAGCCAGGTCAGCTATGCGACGTTGCTGCGTGTCTATTTCTCGGTCGCGCATGATCCGACCACTCTCAACCGCCAGGGGCCGGATAGTGGCACCAGCTATCGTTCGGCGATCTTCCCGCAAACGCCGGCGCAACGCACGGTTGCCGCCGCCTATATCGCCCAGCTCGGCCAGGCCCATGCGTTTCCCGCGCCGATCGTGACGAAGCTGGAGACCGGCGGCTTCTTCCCCGCCGAGGCCTATCACCAGCATTTCTTCGATCGCAACCCGAGCCACCCTTATATCGTCCATTGGGACAAGCCGAAGGTCGCGGCGTTCAAGGCTGGCTTCCCGACGCTGGCGCGTTAGGCCTAAGCCGCAAGCCTGAATCGGAGCAACCGGTCCTCGACCGGTATCAGCGCCTCCGCCCCGGCGCCGACCGCGCGGATGATCTCGGGATGGGCGGCATCGAGGCCGCCGGTCAGCGCGCCAAAGGCCGGCAGGATGAGCTTGGTCGGCGTCGTGACGAAGCAGCGCCGCGAAACCTGGCGGCCGCGCACGCGCACCCGCAGCTTGGGATGGAAGTGGCCCGAAAGCTCGGGCCGGATCTCGCGCCGCACTGCTTCGTGGCGCAGCACGAGGCCGTCGACAAAGGCCTCGCCCACGACCTCGCCACCGCACCGGTCGATCATTGGATCATGATTGCCGGTGATCCAGATCCAGCGCCGTGTCGACGTCAGCGCGCGCAGCATCTCCTGCGCCTCAGCGCCGAGCCGTTCGCAGCCGGCCGAATCGTGAAAGCTGTCGCCAAGGCACCAGATTTCAGCTGCCCGGGTCTGATCGGCGGCGGTCTTCAGCGCCGTCAGCGTCGCGATCGAATCATAGGGCGGCAGCATCTGGCCGTGCCCGGCGAACCAGCTCGCCTTCTCGAAATGCAGATCGGCGACCAGCAACGCCCGGCGCGTTGGCCAGAAAAGCGCACCTTCGGGAAGCGCAAACAGGTCATGGCTGGCGAACGAAAAGGGAACCATGGACTTGCTATGACCGGTTAGGCACCCCAGATCAACGGGAAGATCAAAGGCTTTGTGGCAGTGCAACAAAAGCTCTTGCGCTCGCCTGCAACAGGCGTAAAGCGCGCCGTCCTTTCCGGCAGGCCAAATTCACCCATGTCGTCCGCCATCGAAACGCCATCACATTCGGCGGTTCCTCATCCCATGATGCTGGCCCTTACCGTGGGCGCGATCGGCGTCGTGTTCGGCGATATCGGCACCAGCCCGCTTTATGCTTTTCGTGAGGCGCTTGCGCTTTCGGCTCATGACGGCCTTGATCCGGGCGAAATCCTCGGCGTGCTGAGCCTGACGCTCTGGTCGCTGATCCTCGTCGTCAGCGTTAAATATGTGCTCTTCCTGATGCGCGCGGACAATCAGGGCGAAGGCGGCGTGCTTGCGCTTACCGCCCTTGCCCGGCGCGCACTCGGGCGGCGATCGATGATCGCTCTGATACTGGGGGCGGCGGGGGCGGCGCTGTTTTACGGAGACGCAATCATCACGCCGGCGCTCTCGGTATTGTCAGCAGTCGAAGGCTTGCGAACGATACCCGGCGCTGAGGATCTGATCGGTCCTGACACGATCCTGTTCCTGACGATCACCATCCTGATCGCCCTGTTCTTGATCCAGGCGCGCGGTACGGCGCATGTCTCGAAATTGTTCGGCCCGGTCTGCATCCTCTGGTTTCTGACGATCGGCGGGCTCGGCCTCTGGCATATCTGGGACGAACCTTCGATCCTGCGGGTCTTCCTGCCCTGGTATGGCGGGACGTTCCTCGCGACTCACGGCATCACCGGGCTGTTCGTGCTTGGCGCGGTCTTCCTGACGGTGACCGGTGCGGAAGCGTTGACCGCCGATATGGGCCATTTTGGCCTCGCGCCGATCCGGCTCGGGTGGTTCGCGCTCGTGTTCCCCGCGTTGCTGCTCAATTATCTTGGCCAGGGCGCCTTCGCGCTCAGCGCGCTTGAAGCCGCAACCGCCGCGCACCGCCCCTTTGCCAATCAGGACTGGTTCTTCCTGATGGCACCCGAGAATATGCGCGCGTGGCTGATCGCCCTGGCCATGTTGGCGACGGTCATCGCCAGCCAGGCTGTGATCACCGGCGCCTATTCGCTCACCCAGCAGGCGATCCAGCTCGGCCTTTTGCCGCGCCTCCGCGTCCGCCAGACCTCGGCATCGCATTCAGGGCAGATCTATCTCCCCGCGATCAACTGGCTGTTGCTCGTCGGCGTGCTGGTGCTGGTCATCCAGTTCCGCACCTCCTCGGCGATGGCGGCGGCGTACGGCATCGCGGTGACGGGGACGATGGTCGTCACCACCTGCCTCGCCTATATCGTTGCGCGGCATCGCTGGAACTGGCGCCGCCCGGTTGCGATCGCGGTGATCCTGCCCTTCCTGGCGCTCGACCTGATCTTCTTCGGTGCCAATATCCTGCGCGTCGTCGAGGGCGGCTGGGTGCCGCTGGTCGTCGCGGCGGCGATCGGCCTGCTGATCTCCACCTGGGTGC
>Ga0105245_10000321_pt1 | contig 45245 bp, 50 predicted proteins | sample KBSM54metaG_FD_81523 | JGI IMG/M metagenome (GOLD analysis project Ga0105245, IMG submission 81523) | Miscanthus rhizosphere microbial communities from Kellogg Biological Station, Michigan, USA - KBS M5-4 metaG | ecosystem: Host-associated > Plants > Roots > Rhizosphere > Soil | place...
CGGCAACCTCGACGAGCTCGTCGCGACGTACGGCCCGCTGGCCGAACCAGAAGCACCTGGCCGCGCGCGGTTGCGGCTCGCGCGCGAGATCCAGCTGGTCAGAGCCTGGCAACCTGCGCCGCCTACGGCGTGACTTGAAACTCGCCGGTCGCCGGCGCGTCGAACCAGATCATCGCGTGGTTCGGCGAGATCGCGGGTTGATGCACCTCGGGGAACGCCTCGGTGCCGGGGAACTGCACGGGCGGCGTGAACGTGCCGTCGTCGCGGCGGAACGCGACCCACAGCGACATCTCGTCGGCGGAGTACAGCAGCACGCAGCCGTCGCTCGTCATCATCGGATCGACCGCGCCGAGTCCCGGAACCGTGAACGGCAACGCGCCGAGGTCGTGCCACGTCGTGCCGTCCGGGGACGCGAGCTCGTGGAGCTCCCACGCGCCGTCGATCTTGGGCTGGACCGCCGCGACCATACGAACCTCACCGCCGTAGAACGCGGCCGAGCCCGGCTCGATCGAATACGCGACCACAGAGAAATCGGCGGTGTGGGCGGACCAATGATCGCCATCGCGCACGGCATAGAACAGGCCCGCGCCGAGGTTCGAGTAACGCTCGTACCAGAACACGTTGCCACCCGGAGCAGCGGAGGCGCCATACAGCATCGCGCCGCTGGTGTCGTCGAGCCCGATCAGAGGTGCAGCCGCGACCTCGAGCGAGCCGGTGAAGAACTTGCCCTGGTAGTTGAACACCACGGTGTCGTCATCGAGGAACGTCGGATGGATCACCGAGCCGTTGACGCCGGGATACGTGCGCGGCGCCATGTGCCAGGTCGAGAGATCCGGCGGCGCTCCGCATGTGGCGGTCTGCGCGGGTGGCATCAGCAGTCGGTCATCGGCGGCGTCGAGCTCGAGCACGTGCTCGGAACCGAACACCTGATTGCACGCGGCGAGGCCGAACAACGCTATCCACCAGCGCACTGCATCCATCGTCGCATGAAAACGCGACGACCCGTTCTCATGTTGCGTGGATCAACCGGCGCGCGCGCGATGCGCGCCTGCGCGAGAGCTCGACCCCGATCGCGTCGAGGCCAAACGCGTTCGCCGCGGCGAGCGCACTGCCGACGCCGCAGAACGGATCGACGACCGTCGTCGCGCCGACCGACGCGACGAACTTCACCGCCATCTCGCACGCCGCGGCACCCATCGCGCGCGACCAGCTCATCGCGCCGAGCGCGGGCAGCACGTCGGGCGTCGACGCACCGGGCTCGAGCGTGCGGGTCCGGCTCACGCAGATGCAATGCGCATACGCCGGGCGACCGAACGTCGTCGTGCCTGGTGGCACGCGGCACACGATCCGGTGCCACAGCGCGTGACTGCCAGCCGCGTCGGCGCCGGTCATCACGAGGTGCGCCTTGTCGACCCAGCGGCCCTCGTGCTTGACGTCGGTCTGATAGAAGATCGCGACCGCATCGTCGGCGACCGCGCGGCAGGCGAGGGCGACGGTGTCGACGAACCACGTGCGCCAGCCGGCAAAGCCGAGCGCAGGTAATTCGCTCGTGTCAGGCAGCGACGTGATGATCGCGTGATCGGCGGGCAATGGCTTCGCGAGGAACGCGATGCCGTCACCGTGGTGAACCGTGCGAGAAGCCGTCACTCAGAACGGAAGATCGTCATCGCGGCCGCCGGCGCCCATGAGGTCGCCCGGGCGCGGCTCGGCGTAGCCGAAGTCGTCGTTCGAGCTCTTGCGACCGCCGTTGCCGCCGCCGCCGTTGCGCGACTCGTTCGCACGCGCCGCCTCGAGCTTCCACACGTCGAGGCTGTTGAAGTACTTCACCTCGCCCTGCGGGTTGCGCCACTCGCGGCCGCGCAGGTTGAACGTCACGCGCACCTGATCGCCGACGCGATGGTCGTCGAGCTGGTGGCAGCGATCGCCCGTCAGCTGGAACGAGACGAACTGCGGGTACTTGCCGTCGGCTACTTCGACGACGAACTCGCGCTTGGAGAATCGCTCCGAGACCTGCTTGGTTTCGTACGCGACATGAAGCTTGCCGACCACGTCGAATGCCATGACGAGAACCTACTTCGTCGCCCTGACACTCCGCTTGGCGGATTTGGTCTTCGCGGCCGGTTTGCCTGGATGATCAGTCGTTTGGGCGTCGAGGAGGGCATTCGCCATGCCCTTCGCACGCTCGGCAGCGTCGAGATCGCGCTCCATCGAAGCGGCGACCGCCGTGCCGTCGTACAGCATCACGAGCTGGCGGCCGAGCAACTCCGGATCGCGCGCGCCCGCATCGCGTGCGAGCTCGATGAATAGCCCGCGCAGCCAGGATCGCGAGTCGGTGCAGACCTGCGAGACCTTGTTTTCGGTGCGCCGGCCTTCCGCCGACGCGTTGATGAACGCGCAGCCGCGATAGGTAGGATCGGAAATGCGTTCGTTGAGATAGTCGAACAGCGCGATGATCCGATCGCGCGCGTCGTCGTGCTTCGCGATCACCGACGCGATCCGGCGCTGGCGGTCATCGGCGCGCTGCTGCAAGTACGCGCGGACCAGCTCTTCCTTGCTCCCGAACGTGCTGTACAGCGAGGCCTTCGCGACGCCCGCGCGTTCGATCACGCGATCGATGCCCACGGTATGAACGCCCTCTTCATAGAAGAGCTCGTTCGCAGCGGCCAGGAGCCGCTCGCGCGCGGTGCCTTCCGGTTTCGGGGTCGACATGCCCTTGACTGTACCGACCAGTCTGTTCATAGTCAAGGCCAGACAGACCGGTCTGTCTATAACGGAGCCAACGACCATGCGTCTCGGACCCAATGCTTCCTTCTACTTGCTCGCCTCGATCATCCTGTTCTTCCTCGCAGGCTCGAGCGCGCCAACCCCGCTGTACGCGGTCTATCAAGCCCAATGGGGCTTCTCGCCCATCACGATCACGATCGTTTTCGGGATCTACGCGCTCGCGGTCCTCGCGATGCTGCTCGTCGTCGGCTCGCTCTCCGACTACGTCGGTCGCCGGCCGGTGCTGCTCGTCGCGACCCTGGTCCAGGCCGCGACGATGTTCGTGTTCGCGACCGCGCACGGCGTGCCGGCGCTGATCGTGGCGCGGATCCTCCAGGGGCTCGCGACGGGTGCCGCGGCAGGTGCTGTAGGCGCCGGCATGCTCGATCTCGATCGCGCGAAGGGCACGACCGCGAATGCGATCGCGCCGATGCTCGGCACCGCGAGTGGCGCACTGCTCTCGGGCCTGCTCGTCGAGCTCCTGCCGGCGCCGACCGTCCTCGTCTACATGGTGCTCGCCGCGATCTATCTCGTCCAGTTCGCCGGCGTGCTCGCGATGCCGGAGACCGCGGCGCGCCAGCCCGGTGCGCTCGCGTCGCTGCGCCCGCACTTGAGCGTGCCGCCGCGCCTGAAGCCCGCGCTGTGGATCGCGGCGCCTGCACTCGTCTCGGCATGGGCGCTCGCCGGATTCTATGGCTCGCTCGGACCGATCCTCGTCCGTCGCCTGCTCGGCTCGCAATCGCTGATCCTCGGCGGTCTGACGCTGTTCGTGCTCGCCGGTAGCGGCGCGGTCCTGGTCTATCTGACGAGGAGCCGGAGCGCGCGCACCGTGCTCACGTTCGGCACCGCGGCACTGATCGCCGGCGTCGCGTTCACGCTCGCGGCGATCCCCGCGCACTCCGCCGGCGTGTTCTTCGCAGGCGCGGTGATCGCAGGTGCCGGATTCGGCGGTGCGTTCCAGGGCGCGATCCGCATGGTGATGCCGCAAGCGCTGCCGCACGAGCGCGCCGGCGTGCTGTCGATCATCTACGTGATCGCGTATCTCGCGATCGGCTTGCCCGCCGTGCTCGGCGGCGTGAGGTTCGTCCATGGCGGCGGCGTCTTCACGACCGCGCGCGAGCACGGCATCGCGGTGATCGTGCTCGCGCTCGTCGCGCTGGTCGGCACGCTGCTCCAGCGGATGCCGGCGGCGATTCTCCAGCCGTCGGTTCCGCAGAGGCGGTAGCATCGAGGGCGATGAAGGGATTCGTGCTCGTCGTCTGCGCGCTCGCAGCGTGCGGTGGTGGTAACGCGGCGAACGGCGACGGCGGCGGCGACGACGGCTCGGGTTCGGGCTCGGGCTCGGGCTCGGGCTCGGGATCCGCGGGATGCCCCAGCGGAATGGTCGACAACGGCATTACCTGCGTCCCGATCGATCCGAACGATCCGGCACAGCGATCCATGGCCGATGTCTGCACCCGGTGGAAAGCGGATCACGTGCTGACCGATCAGCATCCGTTCACGGCGGGGACCGGCGGCGATTGCGATCAGGGCACGTTGAGCGCGGCCGGCAAGGCCGACACGCTGAAGCGGATCAACGGATTTCGCTGGCTCGTCGGCCTCGGCGCGACGACCGAGAGCGCGTCGCTCGACGCGACCGATCAGCACTGCGCGAACCTCGAATCGTGGTGGGACTTCAGCTCGCCGGCGAGCCCGCACTCGCCGCCGTCGAGCGCGAAGTGCTACACGGCCGACGGTGCGTCGGGGGCGGGGATGAGCAACATCGCGTGGGGCAACGGCCCGGCCGACTCGATCGATCAATTCATGGAGGACGGCGGCAACTCGACGACGATGGGCCATCGCCGGTGGATCGTGAACCCGCCGCTCGGCCCGGTCGGCATTGGCTACTGGGAAGGCGGCGGCATGTACGGTAGCGCCGAGTGCCTCGCGATCTTCGGCAGCTCGGGGGGCGGTGCGAATCCGCCGTGGGTTTCGGTGCCGAACCCCGGTTACGTCCCGATGCCGATTCCGACGTGGGAATGGACGTTCCACTCCGCACTCGGCGGTACCGCGAATGCGACGATCACGGTGGTGCGCGCGAGCGACAACATGAGCCTCGCGGTCACCCGGACGACGCTCTCTCAGGGCTACGGCCAAGACGCCATCTCGTGGGCACCGATGGGCTGGACGCCGACGGCGGGCGAGACCTACAAGGTCACGGTCGCGGGGCTGACCGGCGGCAGCGTGAGCTACGCGGTTCGCCCGATCACCTGTAACTGAGCTCGATACGTCTTCGATTACTTCTTCGGGGGCTGCTTCGCGATGACCTGATCCTTGATCTTGTCGTAGGTCGCCTGCGGGACGATCTTCTTCGAGACCAGCTGATCCTTCTTCGCGTACGGCCGGCCCGCGATGATCTTCTTCGAGTACGCGTCGCCGATACCGGGGAGCGCCTTGAGCTGATCTTCGGTCGCCGTGTTGAGATCGAGCAGGTCGGTCTTGGCCGGCGCCGCCGCGGCGGGCTTGTCCGCCGGCTTGGCAGTGGTGGCCGGCTTGGTCGGCACGGCGGGAGCCGCGCTTCCCTTGTCGGCGAAGCTCGCCGACGAGACCAACATCGCAAGAACGAGGACTACGGGGGCGAGCAGTTTCTTCATCGCCTAGTGATACGCATGGCTCGGGATTTCATTCAAGCGAGCGGCGCTGGGCGCGGCCGATCCCGTATGCTTTCCGCAGGATGAGACGCTGCTCGGTCTTCATCGCAACGAGCCTCGATGGCTACATCGCGCGCGCCGACGGCACGATCGATTGGCTCACGATCGTCGCGCGCGCCGGCGAGGACTACGGCTACGCGAAGTTCATCGCGAATGTCGACGTCATCCTGATCGGCCGCGCGACGTTCGATACCGCCGCCGGCTTTCCCGAGTGGCCGTATCCCGGCAAGCGCGTCGTGGTCGCGACGCATCGCCCGCAGCCGAGCATCCACGGCGAGGTCTACGCGTCCGGTGATCCGCACCAGCTGCTCGCGGATCTCGGACCGGCGAAGCGGATCTACATCGACGGCGGCTCGCTGATCACCCAGTTCCTTGCCGCGGATCTGATCGACGAGCTCCGCATCGCGGTGCTGCCGATCGTGCTCGGCAACGGGATCCGGCTCTTCCGCGGTGGCGAGGGCGAGCATCGGCTCGAGCTCACCGGCCATCGCGTGTATCCGAGCGGCCTCGTCGCGCTCGAGTACCATCGCGCTCGTTAAGGAGCGCCGTCGGGATCCCAGCCGGTCGCGAGGCCTTCGTCGAGACCGTCGAGCTTCGCCATCTGCGCCGGATCGAGCGCGAAGTCGAACAGCGCGGCGTTCTCGGCGATCCGCGACCGCGTCACCGATTTCGGCAAGATCACGTGACCGTGCTGGATCCCCCAGCGCAGCATGACCTGCGCCGGCGTCCTCTTCACCGCCTTCGCGATCGCGGTGACCACCGGATCGTCGAGGCGCTGGCCGCGGGTCAGCGGGCTATAAGCCTCGACCACGATGCCGTGCTCCGCGCACAACGCGCGGGTCTCGCGGCGCTGGAGAAACGGCGTCAGCTCGATCTGGTTGACGTGCGGCTTCACCTTCGCGTGATCGAGCACTTCGCGGAGGTGCGGCACGAGGTAGTTGCTGACGCCGATCGCCTTCGCCTTGCCGTCCGCGAACGCCTTCTCGAGCGCGCGCCACGAGTCGCGGCGCTTGCCGGAGACCGGCCAGTGGACGAGATACAGATCGACGTAGTCGAGCCCGAGCCGGCCGAGGCTCGCGTCGAGTGCACGCAGCGCCGAGTCGTACCCCTGGTCGTCGTTCCACAGCTTCGTCGTGACGAACACCTCGGCGCGTGGGACCGGGCCGGCCTTGACCGCGGCGCCGACATCCGCCTCGTTCTGGTAGATCCGCGCGGTATCGACGTGGCGATAGCCGAGCTCGAGCGCCGCGCTGACCGCATCGCGGGTCGGTGCGCCGCGCGGCGATTGCCACACGCCGAGGCCGATCTGCGGGATGTGAGCGCCGGTCGCGAGCGGGAGGCGCGTGGTCGTGACGGTCATGCCCGGCAGCGTGCCACAGCTCTACAGCGACCGATGCTTGTCGACCGCGCTGATCCGCGACGAGACCATCACCGCGTCGCTCGAGACGTACGGGCTGCGATGCGGGGTCGGCACGCGCGTCACCTCGTTGATCAAGTGGAACAGCGCCTGGTCCATCTTGTCGCCGGCATCGAGCGGCCGGGTCTTGGACCCACGCTTCCCGAACTGCGCGAGCACCGCACACGCTGCGATGGTGGCGACACAGGCGATGAGCACGATCTCCATGACAGCGTGTTTAGCAACGCGCGTTCCAACGGCTCGTGGTAGTTGCGTGAGGTGGCGTTTACTCCTGGCATCTCGACGACCGCGGATCGCGGGCTGGTGTTCGCGCTCTCCGGTCAGAATCTTTTTGTCGTACGCGAGCCGCAGATCGCGATTCCAACGGGCTCCGCGACGCCGCTCGTTCTCGGCGAGCTGAACGGTAAGCCGTGCTTCGCAAAATTGTTCGAAGATGGTGAGGAGCCACCGGCTGGCAGCGAGCCCGTCGCGCTCCGCCAGCTGTTCGGCGCGTTGACCGACGAGGAATTCGCAGTCGCTGGCCGTGCGCTCGGGCTCACCGCCTGGGATCGCGACCACCGGTTCTGTGGTCGGTGTGGTGGAAACACCGAAGCGTCGACCACCGAGCGCGTGCGGACGTGCACGCGGTGCGGATTCGCCGCATATCCACGGCTGTCGCCGGCGGTGATCATGCTCGTCGAGCGCGACGGCAAGTGCCTGCTCGCGCGCAACGCCCGGACGAAGATGCCGTTCTATTCGACGCTCGCAGGCTTCGTCGAAGTCGGCGAGACGCTCGAGGAGACCGTCGCGCGCGAGGTCCGCGAGGAAGCGGGCATCGAGATTCACAGCATCCGCTACTTCGGTAGCCAACCATGGCCGTTCACCGGCTCGCTGATGATCGGGTTCACCGCGAAGTGGAAGAGCGGCGAGCTCCAGGAAGATCCGACCGAGATCATGGACGCCGGCTGGTTCGGGCGCGACGAGATTCCGGTGGTGCCACCGAAGCTCAGCATCGCGCGCGAGCTGATCGACGCGTTTGTCAGTTCGCGGCCGTGACGGCGCGGTCGACGACGATCTCGACGCGGCGGTTCATCGCGCGACCTTCGGTCGTGCGGTTGTCGGCGACCGGCCGGGTCGAACCGAAGCCTTGCGCGCTGATCGCATCGGCGGAGACGCCGCGGACGATCAGGTACTCGCGCACCGCGTTCGCGCGGCGGCTCGAAAGGTCGTTGTTGATCGCGTCGGTGCCCTGATTATCGGTGTGGCCCTCGACGGTGAAGTGGTGCTCGGCCTGGGTCTTCAGCGCGTCGGCGACCTGGTTCAGCTGCGCCTGTGCACCCGGCAAGATCGTCGCCTGACCGGTCGCGAACAGCACGCCACCGGAGAGCGTGATCACGGTGCCGCGGGTGTCGGCCTTGACCGCGAGGCTCTTCGATAGCGCATCCATCGCGTCCTTCGCCTTCTTCTCGGCGTCGAGCCGCGCGGCGCGCTCCTGCTCGGTCAGCTGCTTCTGCTGCGCGAGGCTCGCACGCTCGCGGGCGATCTGATCCTGCGCGCTCGCGAGCTGACCTTGCTGCGCGGAGATGATCTGCGCCTGGGTCCGCGTGCGTTCGCGCTCGGACGAGTGCTTCGCGTCGGTCGCGGCGGCAACCGTACCCAGCGCTTCGGCGCGTTGCGCCTTGCGCATCGCGATATACGCGCTGTCGCGAGTGTCCTGCGAGTCCGGATCGTCGGCGAACTTGTGCTCGGCGACGTCGAGCGATTCCTTCGCGACGTGGAGCTCGGCGGGCACGAGGCTCGTCGCTTCCTGCGCGGCGGCGTGATCGTACGCGGCGCGGGCGTCGATCAGCTCCTTCGGGGGGATGTGGGCAGCGCAGGCCGTGACGAGCACGGCGAGGCCGAGGATGGAGAGCGTGCGGCTCATTGGGCCTTCTCCTTCAGGTCGCGGACCTGTTCGGTTGCTTCTTGTGCGTCGTGCGTCGCGTGCGCGGCGCGGGCGAGCGCGACGGCGAGCTCGGCGTCCGCTTCACTGCGCGCGAGCATCATCGCGGCGCGATGGTTGTCGTCGTCCTTCACGAGCTGGAGCGCCTTCTCGCGCTCTTCTTGCGCGAGCGTCAGGTACAGCGTCGCCTGTGGCACGGTGCCGGCACCCGCCTCCTGCGCTCCGCGGATCGCGCCTTCAGAGGACGCCATCCGCGCTTCGGGTTTCGGCGCGCCACCACAGGCCGCCAGCGGTGCTGCGATCGCAGCGGCGAGAAGTCCATTGCGTAGCCTCGTCATGCGGGGAGCGTTTGCGCTCGCTGTGCCAATCAGAAAGACAGCGATTCCCATCATGTCGGTACGGGCACGACGGGCACGAGCGCTCGATGTGCGCGAAAGCCATGCGCTCCTCGGCACTCAGAGATTCCACGAGACGTGGACGAATCGCGCTCGGTCGCGCGTTACGATCGGAGTGATGAAGCTCGCCGCGGTCATCGTGCTCGCAGCTTGTCAGCCTCCGACCTCACCCGCCCAGCCGGTGTCACCGCTGCCGCCGGATCCGGGCTCGGCTGCCGGCTCGGGCAGCGCGACGGTCGCCAGCAAGATCGAGTGGCCGAAGTACCCGGACCTTTCAGACGTGCGGACGTCGCAGCCGAGTGGCGATCCGATCGCGCTGCCGGCGCCGGTGGTGAAGACCGGGGATCACGATCGCCGCACGTCGACGAGCACGTTCGAGCAGCACTACATCTCCGGCGATTCGACGCGCTACCAGCTGACGAAGCGCCACTTCGATCTCGAGGTCACCGTACGCGCAGTCGACGGCAATCACCCGAGCCGGCTCGAGGTCGTCACCCACGACGCGAACGAATGGGTCGCGCTCGCCGATGCACCGACGACCGAACCGCGCCAAGACGAGCAGCTGCTCGACGGCACTTATATGGTCAGCACGGGTGGCTCGCGCGAGCTTCACGACGACACGAAAGTCACACGCGGTCCCGGGCTCGACGTCTACGGCCGCGAGCAAGAAGAGCTCGCGGGCATCTTCGGCGACGAGCTACGCGGCGGCGACCCGATGGCCGACTTCGTCCGCAACCGCAGGCTCCGGCTCGGCGAGGTCGTCACGCTCGGCGATGATGACAAGAAGCTGCTCGATCCGGGGCTCGTGCCAAACCCGATCACGCTCGCGCTCGTGGCCGCCGACGCGACCCAGGTGACCTACCAGATGGATATCTCGGTCGATCACCACGAGGACGATACCGATACAAAGGTCCACTCGCGCGGCGTCCTCGTGTTCGATCGCAAGACCGGTGCACGCCTCGAGCAACGCACGCAGATGCACAAGCACGAGGTCAACAAGTATGGCGACGACGATACGTTCGAGGCCGCGACGCTGACCTGGAAGCGTTAGCGCACGAGCTGCATCAGCTGCGGCGCGCGCATCGCGCCTGCCTGCTGGTGCGCGACCGCACCGGCCTTGAACACGACGAAGTTCGGGATGCCTTGCACGCGATAGCGCTGCGCGAGCTCCGGCAGCTTCTCGGTATCGACCTTCAACACGAGCGCCTTGCCGGCGAGGTCGTGCGCGACCGTCTTCACTTCCGGCGCGACCATCCGGCACGGCCCGCACCACGCCGCCCAGAAGTCGACGAGCACTGGAACCTTCGCACCCTTCACGATCGCGTCGAATTCGCCGACGTTGCCGACGTCGATCGGCGCATCGCTCGCCGCGATTGCCGCCTTGCAGCGGCCGCAACGTCCGGTATCCGCGAGGCGATCCGCCGGGATTCTGTTTTGCGCGCCGCACGCGCTGCACGTCCGAACCATGGCTGCAACCTGTGCACGCGGCAGGCCATCGTCAACCTCACAGGGCGGACAGGAACGCGACCAGGTCGCCGCGATCGCTCGGACTTAGATGAAGCCCGAACCGCTGGTCGTAGAACCCGACGACATCCTGGAGCGTCGCGGCGAAGCCGTCGTGGAAGTAGGGCGCGCGCATCGCGACGGCGCGCAGGCTCGGGACTTCGAACTTGCCGATGTCGGCCCACTTGCCGGTGGTTAGCGCGAGGCCGGGATCGGAGGTCTGGATCGTCGCGTTCGTCGTTAGATTTTGCAGCGTGTAGAGCGGCAGCGTCGGCGGCCGGCGCATGGCGTCGCTGATCCCGATGTTCAGCGCCAGCGCGGACGAGTGACTGCCGACGTTCGGTGTGTCGTGGCACGTCGCGCATGTGGCCTGGCGATCGGGCATGCCGCCGACGCCATGGATCTGAAACGGATGCGTGTTGAACAACACCTCGCCGCGCGCGATCGAGGCGCGCCGCGGATTCGGATCGTTCTGCCACGCGCCGTACAGCATGAACGTCGCCTGCGGGTTCGTGACACCGGCCGTGTAGGGCTGGGTCGACAGCGCGACCGGGCCGCCATGCGCGAGTCGCAGATCGCCGGCGCCGTTGTCGTAGGTCTGGGCCGTGAACAAGCTCGACTCGAACGCGACGATCTGCGGAACCTGCTCGGTCGGTGCTGCCATTGCCTGCGCGTGACCGAGCGTCGCGTCGATCGCTTGCTGCGATAGCGAAGGCTCGCGGCCGTCCCACATGATGGCGGCGTCGAACGCGAGATTCGTCGAAGGCATCGGCCGGCGAAACAGCGACAGCTCGCTCGCGCTCGCGTAGCCATATGGATCGTCGACCGCGATCAGTGCGAACTCCGCGCCATCGGGCATCGGCCGGCCTACCCGGAACACGCCCTTCGCGAGCAGCAGCGCGTATGCGGTCGAGCGTGCGGCGCTCGTGCTGACATCCGCGTTCGGCGACACCGCACCGTCGATCGGGCGGAACACCGGATCGGTGCCGTCGCTCTGCGCGAACCGCGCGGCGAGCTCTTGCGGCGTGACGGTCCAGCCGACGTTCGCGTCGTGACAGCTCGCGCAGCTCCGGCCATTCGTGCCGAGCGACGCGAAGAACGGATTCGTCGGGTCGTCGCCGGTCGCGAACACCGTGTCGCCATCGCCGCTCGGATCCGGCGTGCCACTGCGCGTGCCCGGCGAAGCGTCGGGGGACGTCGCCGTCGTCCCGCCATCCGGCGCGCTCGCCGCTTGTTCGCGCTGGACACATCCGGACACCACGACCACGACCAGGAGGGCAGTACGCATTTTCAGCACTCGTGCCCGCACCGGTGAATCCCTTCACGCTGAAACATTCGGGGGGTACCGTCCGACCATGACGAACAGACCCGTGTGTGCGGTCGTCGGTGTCGGCCCCGGTAACGGCGCCGCCCTCGCGCGCCGCTTCGATCGCGAAGGTTATGCAGTCGCACTGCTCGCCCGCCGCGAGGACTACTCGAGCCAGGTCGCGAGCGAGCTGACCGAGGCGCGCGCGTTCGCGTGCGATGTCGGTGACCCCGCTTCGGTCGAGCGCGCGTTCGCCGCGATTCGCGAGCAGCTCGGTCCGCCGGAGGTCGTCGTCTACAACGCCGGCACAGGCATGTTCGGCGGCTTCGACAAGGCGACCGCGAAGGACTTCGAGGACGCGTGGCGGGTCAACACGCTCGGCGCATTCGTCGTCGCGAAGCAGGTCGTGCCCGCGATGGAGCAGGCCGGCAAGGGTGCGCTGATCTTCATCGGCGCCACCGCTTCGCGCCGCGGCACCGCGCGCACCGTCGCGTTCGCACCGGCGAAGGCCGCGCAGCGCTCGTTCGCGGAGGCGCTCGCCCGCCAGTACGGCCCGAAGGGCATCCACGTCGCGCTGATCGTGATCGACGGCGTCGTCGACCTCGAGCGCACGCGCAAGATGATGCCCGACAAGCCGGACGAGTTCTTCGTCAAGCCCGACGACGTCGCCGGCACGGCCGCGATGCTCGTCGCGCAGCCGCGCTCCGCGTGGACGTTCGAGCTCGAAGCACGCCCGTTCGGCGAGACCTGGTAGCTACCGACGACTGCGCCACGGAATGTCGATGATGCGAAAGCTCACATTGCGGAGCTTGATCGGTCGCAGCACGCCAGTCGTCAGCCGCTCGACGTGTCGATAGCCGGTCGCGGTCGGCTGGGTCAGCACCTCGACCGCCTTTCGCTTGACGTCGACGATCCAGTACTCCGGTACGCCGGCTTCGGCATAGATCTCGTGCTTGATCACGCGATCCTTCCGTAGCGACGAGTCGGAGACCTCGATCAAGAGGAGCGCTCCTCGCTGGTGGTGACCACGCCCACGCGGCGCGACCGAAACATCGGGTTCCGGCATCGAGTCAGCCGTCGCGGCGAATGGGCTGTGTGCGCGCACATCCCAGCGTTCGAATGCGAGCACCTTGCTCAGGTGCTGCGCGAACCATGCAGCGATTCGCGCGTGAGGCTCGTGCTGCGGGCTCATCTCGACCAGCACTCCGCGCAGCAGCTCGATGCGGTCGTTGACGAACCAGCCTTGTTCGAGTCGGCGCTCGTATTCGGCGCGAGAGACTCGCCGAATGCGTTCAGAGCCGAGCTCGGATGGATCGAACATCGAGACCACTTTACCACGCCACTTCAAGCGTCGTGCCTCGCGCAAACGCGCGAGACTTCACGCGCGAGCGTCCGGCGTCCGACGGTGTTCGGACGTGGCCGGCCGATTGCCGGACGGCGGGCCACGCGCGTGATACGCGCTCGTCACTTAGCGGCGCATGCGGGGCAGGCGCGGAGCTCGCGGACGATCATCGAGCCAGGACCGCCCGGGTCATCGACCCATTCACCTTTGCGACCGTCCTTCGGTGGGTGCCAGTAGATCTTCGGGCGCCGCGGGTGAACCGTCGGGCGGGTCTCGGCGATCAGGTGGCAGGGAGTGCAGGCAGGAACGACGACACGACAGACATCACAAACGAACATTCACCAGCCGGTTGGAAAGCTGCGCGGGGTGGCTGAGGCCCGCGAGGCCGTAGCGATAGCACTTCACGCGGCCGCATGCACGAGCTTGTCGTCGCCGTACGTGCGGCGGGCCCACGCGAGCGTCGTCGCGATCTGGTCGGCGAGTGGCGTCGGCGCCGTGCCGAACCGGGCGCGGAACTTGGAATCGTCGATCACGAACGGCATCTCCCACTGGTACGCCATCTCGGGCAGCTCGCGCATGATCGGCATCACGACGCCGAGCGCGCGGACGAGCAGGCGCGGCATCCGCTTGATCGCGATCGGGCGGCCGAGCGCTTCGCCGATCCTGGTCGCGAGCTCGCGCGACGTGATCGCGGGCAGCGTCGGGACGTGCCAGACGCCGGTCGCATCTCCGGCGCCGGCGAGCTCGACCATCGCATCGGCGACGTCCTCGGCGTAGGTGTACGAGTGGAGTTGATCGGGATCGCCGAGAAGCTCGGCCGCCTTGCCGGCGAGCGCGCGCTCGAAGAACCGCGTGCCGAACCACGAGTTGGGCAGGGCGGGGCCGAAGAAGTCGCTCGCGCGAGCGATCGCGACCTGGGTGCCGCTCGCGAGCGCCTCGAGCCGCATCGCCGCGAGCTCGGCGCGCAACGCGCCCTTCTTCGAGACCGGTGCAACCGGCGAGGTCTCGGTCATCGGCCCGGTCGGCGCCCCGTACATGTAGAGGCAGTCGAGCGCGACGAGCTTCGCGCCGTGGGCCGTCGCTGCCGCGAGCGGGCCGCGGCCGAGCGCGACGAGGTCGCGCTTCCAGTCCGGGTACAGCGGGTTCAGCGTGTCGTAGACGACCGCGGCATCCCGTGCGGCTTCGATCGCGAACGCGGTGTCGCGCGCATCGCCGGCGACCGCTTCGATCCCGGGCTGCGCCTTCGCGGAGCGCGACACGACGCGCACGCGGTGGCCGCGGGTGACGAGGCGCTGCGCGATGCGGGTTCCGATCTGACCGGTGCCGAAGATGACGTGGAGTGCGTTGCTCATGGCCTCAATCTGCGACTTGCACGGATGCAAGGCAACGCGCAGTATCGCAAGTGGCCATGGCAAATTTGCAAGACGTCCGATGGGATGACATCCGGATCTTCCTCGCGGTTCACCGGCGCAAGACGCTCGCGGCCGCGGCGACCCGGCTCGGCCTCGATACGTCGACGGTGAGCCGGCGCCTCGCCGCGCTCGAGGCGGACCTCGGCGAGCGCTTGTTCGAGCGGACGCGCGAAGGACTGCACCCGGCGCGGGCGGCGGAGCGCGTGCTCGCGGCGGCCGAGGCGATGGAGGCGGCGCATGCGCGGCTCGCCCGCGACGCGAGCGACATCGAGCACCTCGCGGAGGGCGTGGTGCGGATCTCGACGGCGCCGGGCCTGTCGAGCACGTTCATCGCGCCGGCGCTGCCGCGCCTGCGCAAGCTGTATCCGCGGATCTCGATCGAGCTCGACGCGCAGGTCGCGCCGCGCGATCTCACGCGTCACGAGGCCGATCTCGCGCTGCGCTCGATCCGCTCGCAGGGCGCGGAGCTCGTGACGACGAAGCTCGTGACCGCGCCGTGGGTCGCCGCCGCATCGCCGCGCGTCGCCGCGAAGCTCGGGACGATCCGCGACTGGAGCGCCGCGGCGTGGGTGCAATGGGATCGCGACCTCGCGAGCTTCGGCCCTTCCCGGTGGATCGCGCAGCACGTACCGACCGGCGCGATCGCACTGCGCACGAGCGACTTTCCCGCGCAGCTCGCGGCCGTGCGCGCTGGCCTCGGCCTCGCGCTCGTGCCGGTGCCGTACCTCGAGCCGTGGAACCTCGTGGCTGTAGAGTTCGTATCGTCCCTTCCACACGACTGGCCGAGCGACGACCTGTGGCTCGTCGGCCACCGCGCACTTCGCGAGGTTCCACGCGTCGCCGCGGTGTGGGAGTTCCTCGCCGAAGAGCTGCGCACCTGATCGCTCACCGTCGCCTAACCAGATCGGCACCCGTCGTGTCGCGAATCGGCGCTACGCTGAGACCATGCTGAGTAGTGAACAGCTAACCAAGCTCGCCACCGCGCTGGGTGGGCTTCCGGTGCTCGGGTGTCGCCCGGGTAGTCCCGCTGCGCGGGCGGGGATTCGTTACGGAGATGTCGTGCTCTCCGTCAACGGCGTGCCGACGCCGGACTGGGCGACCTACGTCGAAGCGCGCCACAGCCGTGCGCGCGACATGAAGGTCGCGATCTTTCGCGGTGGTGAAGAGCTCACGATCGAGCTCGTGTTCGATTCCGCACCGATCGACACGGCGGGCTGGCTCGACTACCTGACCGGCGCGGACGAGCTCGATTAGCGATAGCGCTTGAGTCGGACGTAGAGCGCCGAGCGCGAGATGCCGAGTCGCGCGGCCGCCGCTTCGACCGAGCCGCTCTCCGCGCGGAGCACGCGCTCGACGTGCTTGCGCTCGAGCTCCTCGAGCGTGAGATCGAGATCGTCTTCGAGCTCGCTCGTGTGCTCGAACATGAGGTCCGGCGTATCGAGCACGGCCGCTTGATGCGCGTGCAAGAGCGCGCGCTCGATCACGTTGCGCAGCTCGCGGATGTTGCCGGGCCAGGCGTAGCTCTGCAGCATCTTCATCGCGGCGGGTGTGAAGTCGACGCCACCGGGCCGGAGGTTCGCGGCGACCTCGTGCGCGAGGCGCGGGATGTCTTCGATGCGCTTGCGCAGCGGTGGAATCGCGAGTGCGACGGTGTTGATCCGGAAGTACAGGTCGGAGCGAAACTTGCCCTCGCGCGATAGCTTCGCGAGATCGCGATTTGTCGCGGCGATCAGCCGAACGTCGACGACGTGATCGCGAACATCGCCGAGCCGGCGGAACCGCTGCTCCTCGAGCACCTTCAACAGGCGCGGCTGGAGCGTCGGATCGATCTCGCCGACCTCGTCGAGAAACGCGGTGCCGCGATGCGCGAGATCGAGGAGGCCGAGCTTCGCGGTCGCCGCGCCGGTAAACGCACCGCGCTCGTGGCCGAACAGCTCGCTCTCCATCAGCTCGCGCGACAGTCCGGCGCAGTTGATATCGACGAACGCTTCTTCCGCGCGCGGCCCGTGGTGATGCAGCCAGGCGGCGAGCACGCCCTTGCCCGTGCCGGTCTCGCCCTGGATCAACACCGGGGCGTGGCTATCGAGGACGTGGTGCGCGTCATCTGCGAACCGCTTGATCGCGTCGCTCGCGCCGGCGAACGGGTCGAGTTGCTGACGCCCTTCTTGGGCGCTCGCCGCGACCTGGCGGCGGCGGTTGCGATAGCTCTCGAGCACGCGCCGCACGATCACGAGCAGTGCGGGCAGCTTCACCGGCTTCTCGAGAAAATGATCCGCGCCTTGCTTCACCGCGCGCACCGCGAGATCGATCGAGCCGTGGCCGGTCACCATCACGATCGGTACGCGTTCGTCGATCTGCTTCAGCACGGGCATCAGATCGAGACCGTTCACTTCGGGCAAGCCGTAATCGAGGATCGCGAGATCCGGAGGCTGCGCGCGAAACTGCTGCTCCGCCGCGCTCGGCGACTCCGCTTCGTTTACTTCGAAGCCATTCGCCTCGAAGTACCGTCGAATCCCCCCCCGCACCTGGGCTTCGTCGTCGATCACCAGGATCCGCCCCATCGATTGTCTCTTCAACTTGAAGAACAACGAGCGGTGCGTCAAGAGACCGTAAGGCAGCGCTGATGGAAATATTTGTGTAGGTACGTCCACTAGTTGTCGTCGATCCTGAATTCGGGACGAGCGATTCCTGGATCCGGGATTGTGAGGAGTATGGGTCCGTCCTAACCGTCGAGACCCGCATCGCTACCTCACTGGCACCTCGCTTGCGATGTGTCGCGAGCGTGGGTGAGGCGCTTGTCGATTACGACGGGGAGACGTTCGTGCGTCTGCACGAGATCGGGGTCGCGATGGCGGTGCTCGCCAACGACGGTACGCTCGTCAGCGTCACGCCTGCCGCTCGCGATCTGTTGCAGCGGTTCCAGTTGCCTACCGAGCGATCGCGCACGCTCCCGCATCAACTCGCGATCGATCTCGCGTGTGCGCCCCTCGGAGAACCGATCATTTGGCGCCATCCGAGTAGCGATCTACCCGCCGTACTCGGCTGCACCCGGTACGCACTCGGCGACGCCAACCAGCTCGTGCTGATGCGCGAGATCACCGAACAGCAACGCGCACTGTCGCGGCGGATCCATCGCCAGCGACTCGAGGCGACAGGGCGGTTGATCTCTCACATCGCTCACGACCTGCGCGCTCCGCTGTCGTCGATTATTTACAGCGTCGATGTACTCGCGAAGGCGATGCCATCCGAAGAGACGCGGACGATCCAGCTCGCCGCCTCCGCGCTGCGCGACACGATCGCAGGCCTCTTGGACTTCGTTCGGCTCGGGCCGCCGGTCATGGCGACTCAGTCGCTCGGCCACACGTTCGAGCGGATCTCCGGGTTGCTGCGCCCGGCCTTTCGCCGAGGCCATCACGAGCTCGCGATCGAGCTTCACGACAACGCGGTGTGCGTGCGCGGCAACACGATCGCACTCGAACAGATCTTCGTGAATCTGATCGTCAACGCGACCGAATCGCGCTCCGAACAGGTCCACGTCCGGATCACGAGCGAGCAAGCAGGCCGTAGCGTGGTCGTCCGCGTCGCGGACGATGGTCCGGGGATTCCCGCCGATCGCCGCGCGACGGTGTTCGAAGAGTTCGTCACATCCAAGCCGAACGGGACCGGGCTCGGTCTCACGGTCGCGCGCGAAGCCGCGACCGCGCTCGGCGGCACGCTGTTCCTCGAGGACAGCGCGATCGGTTGTTGCTTCGCGGTCGAGCTGCCGGCGGTGACCCCATGACGTCCGTGTTGATCGTCGACGACGACGACGCGTTCCGTAACACGATCGGACGCGATCTTGGCAAGCAGGGCTTCGATGTCGCGCTCGCAGCCGGCGTCGACGAGGCGTTGGCTGCGCTGTCCGCGCGCTCGATCGACGTGCTGCTCACCGATCTGCGCATGCCCGGTGCCGACGGCATCGATCTGCTCGCGCAGATCCGCGAGGTCTCGGCGCGGACGCGCGCGATCTTGATGAGCGGCTTCGCGACCGCGCGCGATTACCAGCGCGCGATCGAGTGCGGTGCGGTTCGCGTGCTGTGCAAGCCGTTCACGTCGAGCGAGCTGATGCAGGCGATCCGCCAGGCGGTCGATTGTGAGACCGGGTTCCGCGGCAACATCCACGGGCTCTCGCTGATCGATCTGCTCCAGATGTTCCACTACGCGCGGCGCTCCGTCGCGATCGTGGTGGATAGCTGGGCGCCGGGGCATCTGTTTCTCAGCGACGGCAAGATCATCCACGCCGTGTATCGCGAGCTCACCGGCGAGCCGGCGCTGCGCGCGATCCTCGCGATGCCCGCGGGCTCGTTGCGCTCGATGGTATTGCCGGAAGGGACGCCGGTCAGCATCACCCGTGACTTCGCGGCGCTGTTGCTCGATTGCCTGCGGACGATCGACGAGTCGAACGTCGCGAGCGGCGAATGGGACCTCGCTTCGCTGTCGGAGCCGAGCCAGCGCGCGCTGACCCCGCTCGATCACCTGCGCGAGCTCGATGGCTGTACCGCCGCGTGCCTACTCGATACCGAGACCGGTGTCGTTCTCGGCGGTGCCCCCGGCGACGACTTCGATCTCGCGGCGGCTGCAGCTGGCTACGCGGATCTCCTGCGCCGCGAGCGCGAGACGCTTGCCGCGCTCCAGCTCGACGATCACCTCGAGGACATCCAGATCACGCTGTCGCGCGAGTTCCACATCCTGCGCGCGATCGCGGTGCGACCGACGCTGTGCATCTACGTCGTGATCGATCGCCGGATCGGCAACCTCGGCATGGCGCGGTTCGCGCTTGCAGCCGCGGAGGCGGCGTTCGATGCCTGAGCGCGTGCTCGCGATCGCGAACGCCTTGCTCGAGGCGGTCGAGATGCTTCCCGCCGAGGCGTCGGGCGCGTTCGTCGTGACGCGCGGTGGCGTCGATCTCGGCATGGTGGTCGCCGAGCGCCGCCGCGTGTGCTGGGCGACCGCGGTCGGGCTCGAGCATCGCCTGCGCCAGCTGATGGTGCTGCATGCCGGCAAGAGGGTCTCGCGCGATGCGTTGCTCGCGACCCCGGGTATCGCCGCGGCATTGCGTCAGCACTCGGTCGAGTCGCTGATCGAGCTGTGCGGTCCCGATGCGAGCGTGATCCGGTGGATCCCGCGCGATCGCCCGCTCGACGCGCCGAACGCGTATTCACCGACGGAGCTCCTCGCCGCGATGGGCTCGCGGCTCTACGCGAACGAGGCTGCGACCGCGCGCGGCATGCTGGAAGGCGCTGGCGCCGCCGGTGGCAGCTACGCGATCGGCGACGGCGACGAGCTCGCCGTCGTCCACGAGCTCGCCGGCGAACGCCTCGGCGTCACGTCGCTCCTGGAGCTCGGCGACTGGGCCGCGGCCGCGCTCGACGCGACGCCCGGATTCACGCCGGCCATGATCGAGCGCGCCGTGTCCGGCGTGCAACGCAGTGTGGCCCTCGGCTGGCGCTCGGGGCGCCGCGTGGTCCACGCCGTCATCATCGAAGACCGCACGACTCTCGACCACGCGGTGCGTTCACTGCGCGATCAGCGGATGCCCGCAGTCGTGTCGATCTGTGTGCCCTGGAAACTCAGCAACCCCTAAGGAGAACTGCATGGCGAACGCGAAAGAGACCCTTCCGAAGTTGATGGAGATCGACGGCTGCGTCGGCTGCTGCATTGTCGATAGCAACAGCGGCATGATGCTCGGGGCGAGTGGAGGCGGAAACATCAGCCTCGAGGTCGCCGCCGCCGGTAACACCGAGGTCGTGCGGAGCAAGCGCAAGACGATGAAGGCGCTCGCGCTGAACGATCACATCGAGGACATGCTGATCACGCTCGGCAAGCAGTACCACCTGATCCGGCCGCTCAGCCAGAACGACTCGCTGTTCATCTACCTCGTGCTCGACAAGAGCCGGTCGAACCTCGCGATGGCTCGTCATCAGCTCGCGATCATCGAGAAAGACCTCGTCGTCTAACCAAGGAGACCACCATGCCCAGTGAAAAGCAGATCGTAGACGAGTTCGAGAAGATCGCAGCCGACATGCCCGGCTTCATGGCCGCCTCGTTGGTCGACACCGAATCGGGAATGACGTTGGGCCTCAAGTCGAACCGGCCCGACTTCGATCTCGCGGCGGCAAGCGCCTACAACAGCGAGATGGTCAAGCAGAAGCTCAAGATCATGAAGGCGCTGAACTTGCGCACGCACATGGAGGACATGCTGATCACGCTCGGCGATCAGATCCACGTGATCAAGCTGGTGTCGCCGACGACGTTCATCTACCTCGCGGTCGATCGCTCGCAGTGCAACCTCGCGATCGTTCGCAACGTGATCAACAAGCACTCGGCGGCGTTCGCCTAGCGCCCATGGCGATCCTCGACGCACGCGCGAACGAGATCGTGATCCGCGTCGTGTACGACGGCGCACCCGAGTCCGGCAAGACCACCAGCTTGCGGGCACTCGCGGGCAGCCTCGCGCAACCCGCGGTCACACCGGAGGAGGACGCGACCGGTCGAACGCTCTGGTTCGATTGGATGGAGTACGTCGGGGGGCGGTTCGAGGGGTCGCGGATCCGTTGTCAGATCGTGAGCGTGCCGGGCCAACGCGAGCTCGATGCGCGCCGCCGCGCGTTGCTCGCGACCGCGGACGTCGTCGTCGCGGTGGTCGACACGACCGCCGATGCGTTCGCGCGTTCGCAAGCGTACCTCCGCGAGCTACGCCAGACCGTCGCCGGTTCCACGGTCGGCATCGTGCTCCAGGCGAACAAGCGCGATCGGCCGGATGCGATCGAGATGGACGAGCTCCGCGCGTTGCTCGGCGCTCCTGCGATCGGCTTGATCGAATCGATCGCGGCCGATGGTACGGGCATCCGCGAGGCGTTCGTGTACGCGGTCCGGCTCGCACTCGATCGCGTGCGCGATCTGATGAGCCGGTCGGCGCTCGCGACCGGGGCGCCGATCGAGCGCAGCGCGGCCGACCTGCTCGCGGCGCTACGCGGCGTCGAGGTGATGCAGAACCTCGACGTGCCGGCGATCGCGAGCGACGAGGACAGCATCGCCGCGGTCGCGCTGGTCAGCGTGCTCGAAGAGGAGCAGGCCGCCGCGACCCGCTTCGTCGAGCCGATCGCGGGCCACGCGCCGCGGCCGCCAGATGCAAGCGTGCCAAGCGGGGCGATCTGGCCGCCGGTCGAGGGCCGCGCGATCCTCGCGAACGTCGCGGAGCTCGGCGGTTCGCCACATCAATTCGGCGGTGGCGATTGGGTCGTCGGGCTCGGTTCCGGCTGGCGCGTGGTCTCGCGCAAAGATGCCTGCTACCGCACGCTCGACGAGGGCCGTGCGGCGCTGATCCAGTGGGCGCGCCTCCACGCTGCGAGCGCATCCGTGATCTCGCCGCGCCGCTGCATCGTGCTGTCGGATGCCGGCGACGGGAGTTGGCGGCTCTGGCAGATCGTGCGTGTCGAGGAGTCGCTGCGCGAGGCGATGGGGCGCGCGCTCGACGAGCCGACCCCCGAGCTGATCGTCCTGCGCTTGTGTCAGGGCAGTAAACAATTGCTCGACGCGGTCGCCCGGATCGCGACCTCGCCGTGCGACCTGCCGTGCACGCTCGATAGCGTCGGGATCTCCGGCGGGCTCGCGGTCTACATCGGTCTCATGCCAAGTCGTGTGACGGATGTCCCGAAGACGATCGTCGTGCCGTCCACGTTGCTCCGGGCGCAGCTCGAGCCGCTCGTCGCGGCGGCGCGGATCGGGGAGCGAGGCCAGGCGCTCCAGCAGGTCATGGATACCGTGCCGCGGCCGATCGTGGACCGAGACGGAATCATGTCGACATTGGTCGCACTGTTCGCGTAAACCCCGCGGATGAGGACAGCGTTGGCGTTGATCGCGGTGGCCGCGTGCGGGTCTCCGCATCGCGATGGCAATGGTGCTGACGGTGGGAGCGGCTCGCCCGACGCGCCGCCGGTCAACATGTGCAAGGTCCAGGACGACTCGAACGGCGTGCCGAACTGCACCGATGTCGCGCCGGCGAACAGCTTCGATCCCGATATCCAGTGGATGTGGATCGGCCCGAACGGCGAGACCAACAGCATCGTCACGCCGCTCGTCGCGAACCTGACCGACGACAACGGCGATGGCGCGATCGACCTGTGCGACATCCCGGACGTCGTCGTCGTCGCATCGACCGGCACCGGCCAGCCCGAGGAGCCAGGCCATATCTATCTCCTGAACGGCCAAACCGGCGCGCAGGAGCTGATGATCGCGCAGACGATCGACGGCACCGTGACGCCAGCGCTTGGCGACCTCGACGGCGATGGCGTCGCCGAGATCGTGACGGTCGACACGACCGGCAAGCTGTGGGCATTCCATCACGACGGCACGGTGCTGTTCGGCCCGGCGGGGCAGTGGGCCGGCGACTGGTACTCCGGCGCGATCGCGCTCGCCGATCTCGATCACGATGGTCACGTCGAGATCATCGGTGGCAACACGGTGTTCGACGATCACGGCACCGTGAAGTGGAGCGCGCCGTCGGTCCAGGCGAACTGGAACGCATCGACCGCAGCGGATCTCGATGGCGACGGTTACCTCGAGGTCGTGCTCGGCAACGCCGCGTATCACTACGACGGCACCGTCTATTACAACGATACCGGCGTACAGCCCGGCTATCCGCAGGTCGCGAACCTCGACGACGATCCGGAGCCCGAGATCCTCGTGACGAACTCGAACGGCCTCACGCTCCTCAAGCACGACGGCACCGTCGTCTATCAGGACCTGCGGCCGACCGGCAGTCCCGCCGGTGGCACGACGTGGTTGCGGCCCGCGACGATTCACGACTTCGACGGTGATGGCAAGTTCGAGTACGCGATGAGCTCGGCGAACTTCTACACGGAGTACAACGCCAACGGCACGATCAAGTGGAGCGCGCCGGTCAGCGATCAATCCGGCATCGCCGCCGGCACCGCGTTCGACTTCCTCGGCAACGGGCACGCCGAGGCGATGTACGCCGACGAGCAGTACCTCTACGTCTTCGATTCGACCGGCACCCCGATCTTCAAGATGCCGCGGTCGAGCGGCACGCTCAGCGAGTATCCGGTCGTCGCCGACATCGATAACGATGGCTCGGCCGAGATCGTCGTCGTGTCGAACACGTACATCACGTCGTCGCCGACCGTGCAGGTGATCCGCGACAAGCAGGATCGCTGGATCCAGGCGCGCCGGATCTGGAACGAGCACACCTACCACGTCACGAACGTGCGCGAGGACGGCACGATTCCGCAGTTCGAGAAGCCGTCGTGGCAGCAGCTCAATACGTTCCGCACGAACGCGCAGATCTCCGGCGGCACTGCATGCCAGCCGCCGATCCTGTGAACCAGCTCGCTGGTACTAGGTCAGCGGCGCGAGCAGATCATCGACATCGCGGTCGGTGAGGCTCGTCGAGGTCGGATCGCGATCAGCGAGGATCGCGTTCGCGAGGGCGCGCTTGTGGTGCTGGAGCCCGAGCATGCGCTCCTCGACAGAGCCCGCGACGATCAGATCGTGCACGAACACCGGCTTGGTCTGGCCGATTCGGTGAGCGCGATCGGTCGCTTGCGCCTGCGCGGCCGGGTTCCACCACGGATCGTAGTGGATCACGGTATCGGCACCGGTCAGGTTGAGACCGGCGCCACCGGCCTTGAGGCTGATCAAGAAGACGTCGCTGCGGCCGGCCTGGAACGCGTCGATCGGCTTCTGGCGATCGTTCGTCGAGCCGGTCAGCGTGACGTGACCGATGCCCTTCGCGAGCAGGCCCTCGGAGATCAGGCCGAGCATGCGCGCGAACTGGCTGAACACCAGGATCCGGCGGCCGTCGGCGAGCTGGTTCTGGATCATCTCGAGCAGGATGTCGAGCTTCGCGCTCTGGGCGACATCGCGCGCGGCTTCGCTCGAGACCAAGCGCGGATCGCAGCAGACCTGGCGGAGCTTCAGGAGCGCATCGAGGATCGCGATCGTCGAACCGGCGAGGCCGCGCTGCTTGATCTGCGCGCGAACGTCGGCGTGCGCGGCTACGCGGATGCTCTCGTAGAGCTCCCGCTGCGCGCCGGAGAGCTCGACCGCGTTGACGAGGTGGGTCTTGTGCGGCAGCTCCTTCGCGACCGCATCTTTCGTGCGGCGGAGGATGAACGGCCGGACGCGCTCGCGCAGCGTCGTGATCGCGCGATCGGCGCGACCGCGATCGTTGCGGTCTTCGATCGGCTGGCGGAACTGGAGCGTGAACTCGTCGCGATGGCCGAGCAGCCCGGGGTTGAGGAAGTCGAACAGCGACCACAGCTCGCCGAGATGGTTCTCGATCGGCGTGCCCGACAGGCACAGCTTGTTGCGCGCATCGAGCGTGCGGATCGCCTCGGCGGCCTGGGCGTCGTGGTTCTTGACCGCGTGCGCCTCGTCGAGGACGAGCAGGTGGAGCGGGATGCCCGCGAGCGTCTCGCGATCGCGCGCGACGAGCGGATAGTTCGTGATGATCACGTCGTGGGTGGCGAGCTTGTCGACCTTGCCGTGGCGATCCGGACCGTGGTGGATCGCGACCGACAGCGACGGCGCGAACTTCGCGATCTCGCGCTGCCAGTTGCCGATCAGCGACGTCAGCGTGACGATCATCGCCGGGCGATCGAGCCGGCCGTGCTGCTTCTCGAGCAGGACGTGCGCGATCGTCTGGAGCGTCTTGCCGAGGCCCATGTCGTCGGCGAGCACGCCGCCGGCGCCGTGCTCGCGGAGGTGCTGCAACCATGCGACACCCTCGCGCTGGTACGGGCGAAGCTCGGCGCACAGCGCTTCGGGAGGCGTGGCGACGGTCGTGCGGCGCGGTCCGAGCGCCATCGCGTAGGCCTGCTCGCGGATCGCCGCATCGCCGACCCAGCGCAGCGGGCGCTTCTCGTTGTCGGAGCCGATCTGGTGGAGCGTCCCGCACAGATCCGCGATCAGCGGCGCGCGGATCGCGGGCGCCTTGATCCGCGTGCCCTCGCGATACATCTCGAGCAGGACCTTGCCGAGCAGGCGCAGGCGGGCCGGCGGGACCGGCAACCAGCGCTTCGCATCGACCCGGACCGCGATACAGCGGCGCGACGACCGCGCGAGCGCCGAGAGGTCACCGGCGCCGTCGAGCAGCTCGAGGATCGCGGGTAGCAGGCTGACCCGCTGGCCCTCGATCTCGATCCCGAGCTCGAGGCCGAACCAGTCCGGACGGTCCGGTTCGGGCTCGGCGGAGACGTAGAGCGACGCGTCGGTCGCGACGATCTGCCACGGATAGTCCGGATCGATTTCGATCTGCCAGCCCATCGCACGGAGCTGGGGCAGGGCGTGCGCCGCGAACGCGCACAGCACGTGGGCATCGCCGTCGACGGCGAGCACGTAGTCGATGCCGCTGCCCGGCGTCACCGCGCAGTCGTCGAGGCTCGCGAGCTCGAGCGCGCCGAGACCTTCGAGCACGCGCGCGGCTTGGAGCTCGGCAGCGCGGTCGCGGCCGGCGCCTCTGGTGTCGCGCGAGCGGACCTTGCGGCCATCGTAGGCAAAGTCCAGCCGGGCCATCGCCGTCCGGACCTCTTCGCCGTGACGGCTGCCGTCGTCGACATACAACGTGTCTGCGAACAACCGGAGGCAGGGCACGCAGCGCGCTGGCGCTGCATTCGGGGACTGCATGAGGCCCATCGAGCGTGCCTAGGTCCGCGATCCGCGTCCAGTATTCCGGGCGTCCGGACCACTGATCAGATGGATCGTAGAGATCCGGAACAATTTCTTCCCGCGGGTGTGGCGCGGTGCGTCCTGGTGGCATGAAGGCCGTGGTTTGTGTGCTCCTGATCGCTTGTGGTGGGTCCGCCTCGAATAACCCGGACGCCGGCACGTCTACGGATGGCGCGGTCTCCAGCGATGCCTCGAAAGCGCCGATGGATGCCCCCGCGCCGGTCCTCGGGACCATGTGCCCCAGCAAACTGACCGAGGTCGCGCGGATCGCGAACGCGTGGGATACGTCGACCTACTCGGTCCACGACGTGCTCGTCGGCAAGATCGACAACAACGCGACGAGCGACATCGTCCTCGTCGAGGACATGTACGACAGCGCGAACGCACAGACGAAGCTCCGGTTCCGCGTGTTCCTCTCCGATGGCACGTCGTTCGCCGCGCCGGTGACCTCGAACGCGGTCTTCCCGCAGTACGGGCCGGAGCAGGTCATGCTCGGCGACTTCAACGGCGATCACCTCGCCGACATCTTGATCTCGTACACCGACTCCGAGGAGTCGTCGCGCGTGTCGTACGTCTACGTCGCGACCCAGCAGGCCGATCACACGTTCGTGATGGGGCCGGCGCGCGACGTCAGCGCGTGCAAGTCCTCGAGCGACGAGCGCTACTTCGCGCTCGGCGTGCTCGACGTCGATCGCGACGGCAAGGATGATCTGTTGACGACCGTCAGCTACGACGGGCTTGGCGCGGCACCGGCCGGACTGTCGCTGTTGAAAGGCACGGCGAGCGGGCTCGGCGCCGCGACGTGCGCGGCGTCCGCGACGACGTCGACCGGGTTTCCGAGCCAGATGATCACGGCCGAGCGGTTCCGCGTCGGCGACTTCGATGGCGACGGCAAGCCCGACGTGATCGCGATGGATACGCACCAGATGACGCTGTTTCGCAGCACCGCCGCGTCGACGTTCGCCGCCGCACCGAACGTGGTCGCGTACGACGACGGCATCCACTACGCGACCGACAACGTGTTGGGCGGTGTGATCGGGCTCGACGTCCGGTCGACCGGCGCGACCGCGAAGCGCTACGCGGCGACCGCGAGCGGCATCACGGCGAGCGCGATCGGGACGTTCGCGAGCGAGGGCGCGCCGCTCGGCAACTACGACGCGATCCGCGGCTTCGCGGTCGCCGACTTCAACGGCGACGGCCTCACCGACGTGATCGCGGTCGGCAACCACGATTACTCGGACAACTATCCGGACCCGGTGTCGTTCGGCATCGCGTGCGATCGCAGCGCGCGGTGGGACGTGATCGGCGGCGGGTTCCCGAACGGCATCTACAAGCTCGCGGCGATCGATCTCGGCGGTCGCACCGACGTCGTCGTCCAGTCCAACTACGACCTCGTCGTCTATCGAATCGATCCCTGATATAGATTTGGCCATGCGCTACGCGCTGGTCCTGGTGTTCGCGTCGTGCTTGCCGCATGGCAAGCCCGCGCCGACCGGCGGTGGCAGCGGCGGCGTCGTCGCCTACACCGACACCGCGATCGCGGGCGACGCGACGTTCCCACCGCAGCATGTCGACGAGCCTTCGGTGAAGGGCAAGGTGATCGACCTGACCTCGCGCGCCGACGGCGATCACGAGCGCTGGAATCTCGTGATCGAGGACCAAGCGGATCTGGGCCACTCGTACGCGATCGAGCTGCCGCCACGGGTCGTGCCACAGGTCGCGACCGGATCGACCGTCACGGTCGACGCCTCCGACGGCAAGATCAGCGTGATCGACGAGCAGGCCGGGCTCGTGCTCGCGGTCGCAGCGCTACCGGCGGGGTGGACGGTAGATGCGACACGCGTCCACACACCCGATGGCGCGATCGTCGAGCTCTCAGCGTCGCGCTGGCGCTCGTTCGATCTCGGAACCGCGAGCTATGTCGGCGCCGCCGTCGGTCAGCTCGCGATCGTCCGCGTCCACTGAGCTATCCTTTCGCCATGCGATGGATCGTCCTCGCGCTGGTCCTCGTCGCCGGCGTCGCGCACGCGCAACCGATCAGCTACCAGCTGAAGCTCGAGGTCCCGGCCGGTCAGAAGCCGCAGATCCGGATCACTGGCGCGACCCAGGTCACCGGCGTGAAGCTCGTGCTCGAGCGCGATGACGGCAAGCACTTCACGCTCGAGCAGCGCGCGCTCGCGCGCAACCAGGCGGTCACGCTGACGGTCGGCGACGGTGTCGCGGGCAAGAACCACTACAAGGGCACGATCGCCGCCGAGCAGCCGGCGTGGAGCGATGCGATCGAGTTCGACACGGTGATCCGGCCGGCGCTGAAGATCGGTTACGACGCGGAGCACCTCGATCTCGACAAGCGCGTTCTCCAGTTCACGATGTCTCGGCCCGCGGGCGCGGCGACGCTCACCGCGATCGGCGAGGACGGCAGCACGCTCGGCGAAGGCGCGGCGACATACGATCACCAGGCCGCGGGTACGTGGCTCGCGATCTCGTGGAAGCAACCCGCGAGTGGGCGCGTGCTGATGTTGAAGCTCCACGCCGAGTCGGCCGATGCAGGCGTCAGCGATGTCGAGCTCGTGCCGTGGTCGGTGGCGATCGATCACGAGGACGTCACCTTCGCGACCGACAGCGCGGTGATCGCGGACTCCGAGCAAGCGAAGCTCGCGGCGAGCGTCGCGAAGATCGCCGAGATCGTGAAGCGCTCGGAGAAGTTCGTGAAGATGCGGCTGTACGTGGCCGGCCACACCGACACGGTTGGACCGAGCGCGAAGAACCGGAAGCTCTCGCTCGATCGCGCGCGTGCGATCGCGAGCTACTTCAAGGCGCACGGCATCTCGCTGCCGATCGCGTACGCCGGGTTCGGCGAGGACGTGTTGAAAGTCCCGACGAAGGACAACACCGACGAGCCTGCGAACCGCCGCGCCGACTACGTGATCGGCCCGGTCGGCGCGCCGCCGCCGTTCAAGGGACCGTACCTGAAGGCGCACGCGAGCTGGACGGAGCTGAGATAGACGTGAAATAGGCGTCCACCGTGCGTGGTTGCAATGGATCGCATGGAGATGCGATTCACACCGGTCCTGATCGCGCTCGCCGCGTGCTCGACGCGCTCGCAACCGCCGGCGCCGCTGCCAGATCGTCCCGCGGTTGTCAGCGTGGCAGATGCAGCGGTGTCAAAAGATCACAAACGCTGGCTCGCCGGCGACCTCCACATGCACGTCGCGCCTCCCGATACCGACGACGTCACCGCCTCGATCGCCGACATCGCGCATGCCGCGACCGAGGCCGGGATGGACTTCGTCGTGCTGACCCCACACCTGTGGGACAGCCAGTGGCAGGAGCATCGCGACGAGCGGCGCAAGGCGTGGCGCACGTTCGCGAAGGCCGCGCGTGCGGTCGCAGCGCCGACGCTGATCCCCGGTACCGAGTGGACGACGCGCAGCGGTCACTTCACGGTCGCCGGCGCGGACCTCGCCGCGATCACGTCGCCCGACTTCCTCGACGCCGCACACGCGGCGGGCGCGTTCATCAGCGCCAACCATCCGTTCGCGGTGCCGAGCCACGTGCCGAACGTCCGGATCTCCGACTTCGACATGTCGTATCGCGTGTGGTCGCAGCGTGCGCCCGGGTTCACCGCGATCGATGGCGCCGAGGTGTGGAACGTGCCGCTCGCGCTCGCGAACGTGTTCGTGCGTCCCGGCGGCAAGACGAGCGAAGAGCGCTCGTGGGTCGAGCTCGATCGGATCGTCCACGAGGAGCGTCGCCCGGTCACCGCGGTCGGTGGCACCGACGATCATCATGGCCACGCGATGGCGACGACCTGGGTGCTCGCCGACGACCCGAGCGAGCCCGCGATCCTCGCGGGGCTGCGCGACCACGCGACGTGCGTCGGCGGTCCCGAGGCTGGAACGTTTCGCGCGAAGGGCGACGGCGACTGGGTGACGATCGGCGGCACCGTGATCGCGGAGACCGTGACGCTCGCGTGGACCGGTACCGCGCGGTTGTTCATCGACGGCATCGACGCGGGCGAGCACGACGGTGGCTTCGTTCACGCGACCGGCGGCGCGCTCCACACGTATCGGATCGCCGTCGGCCGTAGCCGGTCTGGATTCATCTACGCGAACCTGACGTGATCTCAGTCGCCGAGGCCGCCCTCGCGTAGGCCGATCAGGAGGTCGGTGACCTTCTGGAGCCGCGGGTTCGGGCCGATCACGTGGCGAACCCACGGCGCGATCTGCGCCGTCGCGTGGTGCTTGTTCGCGACGATGAGTGGGACCTCCGAATCGCCGCGCGAAGGCGAGCCGTGCCACGAGTGATACAGCCCCGCGAAGTAGTAGCGATCGTCGGGGTGATGCTCGTCGCCGTCGTGCGCGAGCAGCAGGATGTCGCCGGCGCGCTCGCCGTGGACGCCGACCGCGAGGTCGTCGAGCCGCTGCGCAAAGTCCACGTACGTCGGGTGCGGATGCTCCGCCATGTACGCGTCGAGTGGCATCGTCTTGCCGCCGCCGATGTAGACCTCGAACGGAGCGTCGATCTGATCGACCGGCCGCGGCTTGCGCACGAGCACGAGATCGATCGTGCCCGCGAGCTCCGGTGCGATCGCGCCGTCCTTGCTCGCCTTCCAGTACGCGTCTGCAACCGGCAGCACGTCTTGCTCGTAGCGCGGCATCTCGGTCCACGGGCAGACGTCGGTGTCGGCCGGGCACTTCGAGCGATCCGCGAGGTAGACGTAGGCCATCGCGCCGCCGTACGCGAGGACCGCGCTGAACGGATCGCGATCCGAGACGTCCTTCTTGAACGGGCGGACGCGAAACCCCGTCGCGCGCAGGATCTTCACCGGCCCGGCTTCGGTCCCGGCGGCGCCGAGCGCGTGCTTCTCGTCGTGCTTGACCTCGGTGTGGCCGTGATCGGCGATCGACACGACCCACGTCTTGTCCAGCACGCCGCGCTCGCGGAGCGCATCGACGACGCGGCCGATCTGCGGATCGACGACGTCGCGCAGGTACGTGCGGCGCGCTTCATCGGGGCCTTCGCTCGCGACGTGCGCGTAGAGGTCGGTGCCCGCGAGGTACAGCATCAGGACATCGGGAGTCGGGCCCGACTTCAGGTGCGTCAACAAGATGTCGACCGCCGCGGTGTCGAGCGTCGCGTACAGCTTGTTCGACGCGCGGTTGCTGCCGTGCTCCTCGATCTCTTTCGCGAAGAAGCCTTCGAACGCGTTGACGATCGCGGTTCGCTTTGCGAGCAGCAGCCGATCGGCGCCGCGGAACAGATGGTTCATCGTGACCCAGATCAGGATGTCGGGGTCGCGCTGGCGCAACCGCTCGTAGACGGTCGGCGCCTCTGCGAGCTTGTCGAGATAGCGGTCGGTGTAGATCGCGAGCGTCGGCGCGGCATCGTTGAACGACACCGGCGCGGGGCACGCGAACTGGCGCTTCTCGCGGATGAAGTACTCGTTGCCGGTGACTCCGTGGGTCGCCGGTGTCACGCCGGTCATCGCCGTGACCCATGCGGCCATCGTCGTCGAAGGCAGCGTCGATAACAGCGACTCGTCGAGATACGCGTGCGCGAGGTGATCGCCGCCGAGCAGCTCCTCGAAGTGCGGCAGTTCGCCGGCGCGGAGCATGTCGTAGAGCAGCTTGCGCGACATCCCGTCGAGCGCGAGCACGAGGATCGGCGGTTCGTGGCGCTGCGAGCTCGCGGCGCCTTGCGGTCGGGTGCGGAGCTCTTGATCGGATCCCCCGGCGACCAACTTGACGACTTTGGTGGTCGCGCACGACAGCGCGAGGCAACCGAGGAGTGCGAGCTTCTTCACGTCAGATCGCCGCGACCAGGAGGACGAACAGCACGGTCAACGCGGCGCTGATCGCGATCACCACGGCGCGTGGGAACACGTGCAGCGGCAGCGCGGTCGTGCCGCCGGTCACGTACGCGGCGAGCGGCTCTGGCTTGAGCAGCTCCTCGAGCGTGACGGCGGGCATCCTCGCGGTGATCCGGTCGTTGGATCCGGACGTCGCGATCAGGCCCATCAGTTCTTGGGTGTTGTATTCGGCGGTCGTCCTGAGCTCGGTCATGACGAACGAGCGCAAGTGCAGCCGACGTGCCGCCTGCGCACTCGGCAAGTGCCCGATCTGCCTTCCGTGGTCGCGCATCGCACATCGCCGTCGCGCGAGCGCGTGCGCACGACGAGCGCCTGGCCCGAGCGGATCACTGCGGCGCGAGTGGCAGCTTCAAGAATGAGAGCGGATCGACCATGCCTCCGTCGACGTGGATGCTCAGGTGAATATGAGGACCCGTGGTGCGGCCGGTGTGTCCTGCGAGCCCGATCCGCTCGCCTTGTTTGACGCGATCGCCCTCGGCGACGGTGACCTTCGAGAGGTGAAAGTACAGCGACGAGATGCCGGCGCCGTGCGCGATCACGACGACATTGCCCATGAGAAACGTGTCGCGCACGAGCGAGACCGTACCGGCATCGACCGCGCTCACCCGCGCGCCTTCCTGCGCAGAGAGATCGACGCCGAGATGCTGCGCGCGATGACCGTCGTTGAACGTGCGCCATTCGCCGAACGTCGAGGTCAGCGTGCCGGGCGGGCGATGAAACGCGCGCGTGAACTGCGGCGCGCCTTCGGCCTGCGCGTACGCCTTCTCGACCGCCGCGTTGTCGGCATCGATCTGCTTGCCCTGTTCGGCATCGGGGTTCGCGAGATCGTCTTCGACGATCAGGCTTGTCTCGGGAAAGGTCTTCGCGACGAGCGCCACCGACACCGGCTTCGCGCCGTCGGTGACCTCGACGAGCACGTGATCCTCGTCGATCTTGAGCGGCACCGCGAACACCGCTTGATAGCCGGTCTTCGCCGCGAAGAACTCGAGCGCGCGACCGCCGGCCTTGCCGTGCGGTTGGGCCTTGGCGCCGGTGACCGTGACGAGCACCGCCTCGCCAGGATGGACGGTCTTCGGTGACACCGTCACCGTCGGGTCGGCGAACGCGATCGCGCTGGTGCCGAGGATCGTGAGGAGGACGAGGCTGCGCATGGATGTATGTCCTTGCACCTCTCGCGCCCAGAGCGCGTTCGCTACGCTGTGCGCTCGCGCAACGCCGTCACGAGGATCGGCTTCACCCACTCGGGTGCGGTCGCGAGGTCGCAGTGTGCGACGACGACGTGGTGATCGAGGTGGAGCATCAGGCGCGGCTCGGGAATTTCACCAGCCGCGAGATCCGCGTCGACGCTGTTGTCGTAGACGTGGAGCGTCGCGAGATACGGCATGAGGTCGATCAGGTTCTGTCGGCTCGCGTCGTAGCGGCGGCGGACGTCGTGTTCGGGAATATCGTGGCCGCCGCGGGCGACCCGCGCCGCGACGCGCGCGAGGTGGAGCTCGGGGCTATCGAGCGCGACGTACCAGATGTGGACGTCGATCGCCGCGCCGATCGCACGCGCGAGCAGCATCGGGATCGTGGTGCCGCCGAGCGTGGTCTCGAACGCGAAGTTGCCGCGCTCGGCGATCGCGCGCTCGAGCAGCCGCTTGCCCTCGTGCCACGCAGCGCTGTTCGCTTCGGCCGTCGTCGCGCCCAGGTTGACGGCGGCGATCTTCTCGGCCGCCTCGTCCGGATCGAAATAGTCAGCGCCCATGGCGCGGATCATCGCGCCACCGATACTGCTCTTGCCGGCGCCGTTCGGGCCCGCGAGCACGTAGATCGACATGAGTTACTTCTTGCGAGCGGCTTTCGACGCGACCGCGCCGAGCTTCTTCGGTGCAGCCGTGAACGCGGACTCGATCGACTTCGCGAACCCCGGCTGCTGCATCGCCAGGTACTTCGCGTCGAACTCGCGGGCGAGCGTGTCGAGCCGGCCGCGCGCGGCGATCGCCTCCAGCTCCTCGATCGACAGGAGGATCGCCTTCGGCATGTCGTGCTTCGTGATCACGACCCCGCCATCGCGGAGCGCAGATTCGAGCACCTGGCCGAACTGATTCTTCGCTTCGCTGGCTGCGACGACCGCGTAACGCAGCTTCGACACCATGTCACTGGCCATGCCGGCATCGTAGCCATTTTGGCTATTTTGTCCATGCCGATCTTATTGCTGTAAACCCGCCTCGTTTTCGTGCGACTACGCGCGGCGGAGTGGCTCCACGCCACACAACCGAGAGAGGAAGACCTAGATGAAGATTCGCAACCTGCTGATTTGTGCCGCCCTTGCCTTTGCCCCCGCCTGCTCGAAGGGCCCCGACGCCATGATGGACAAGATGGTCGGGATGATGGAGGAGATGGGCAACGCCGTCGATTCGGCGAACGGCGACTGCGGAAAGATGGCGACGAGCCTCGAGGCCATCAGCAAGAAGTACGAAGGCGACATCAAGGAGATGAAGGCCATGGGCGACAAGATGAAGGGGGACAAGGAGGAGTCGGAGAAGCTCATGAAGAAGTACGGCGACCGGATTCAGAAGGTGATGCCGAAGATGATGGGCATGATGAAGTGCGCCGACGATCCGAAGATGAAGGAAATCCAGAAGAAGTTCGAAGGCATGATGTAAGCGATACAGTCGGGGCATGCGGAGCCCGACGAGAGCTGAAGGCGGTGGCGCGTGAAGTTGTACGCGACACCGCTTTCGCATTTTTCGAGAAAGATCCGGATCCTGCTCGCGGAGCTCGGGATCCCGTTCGAGTGGGTGCGGCCCCCGGGCGTGATGGACGCGGTGGCGAAAGACTACGGCGACAACCCGCTGCTGCGGATCCCCACGCTCGTCGACGGCGACCACACGCTGATCGAGTCGGATCACATCGCGCGCTACATCGTCGCGAAGCACGACCCGCGCGACTGGTTCGGGGTGAACAGCGTCGAGGTCGACGCGCTCAACCGGCTCGCGGTCGCGAACGGCGTGATGGCGAACGAGGTCACGATCATCCTCGCGAAGCGAGGCGGCCTCGATATCACCGGCGCTGTCTACTTCGCCAAGCTTCTGACAGCGATCGAGCAGGGCATGGCCTGGCTCGACGCGCGGATCGCCCCGGATGCTCCGTTCGACTACCGCGACATCGCGCTGATCTGTATGTGGCAACACGTCGAGCACTACGGGCTCGTCGCGGCGCTCGACCGCTACCCGCGGATCGCGACGCGGGTCGCCATGTTCGCGGACCGGCCGTCGGTGGCGAGCACCTCACCGGCGGAATCAAAAAAGCTGGTGTCGTAGGTTTGGATTCGCCAAACTAAGACCGTGAGCCATCGCGACCTCGGCCGCTCGTTACGGGTCGTCGCGGTCGTGCTCGCGCTCGTGATCGCGACGCGGACGGCGCGCGCGGAGGGCAAGCACTGGCGGATCCGGACCGACCGCGGACCGATCCACGTCTACACGCCGACCAACTACGATCGGATCAACGCGCAGACCGTCGTGTTCGTGCACGGCTACAACATCGATGTCGACAGCGCGTGGAACGACTACCACCTGCAGGAGCAGTTCGAACGCTCCGGGTTGAACGCGATGTTCATCGCGTGCAGCGCGCCGTCCTCGATCAAGGAAGGCGTGCCGTGGGCGTCACTACCGGCGCTGCTTCGCGCGGTCGTCGATGGCATTGGCCAGCCGCTGCCCGAAGGCGAAGTGATCGCCGCGGGACACTCGGCGGCGTATCGCACGCTCGTCCATTGGTTGACGAACCCGGCGGTGCGCACGCTCGTGTTGCTCGACGCCGCGTACGGTGAAGAAGATCAGTTCATGGCGTGGACGCGCGACGATCAAACGCATCGCCTGATCAACATCGCGAGTGACACGATCCAGGAGAGCAACTGGATCCACATGTTCCTGCCGAGCACGAAACGGGTCTACGGGCTCCCCGCAGTCTGGACCGACGACACGCGCACCGCGCGCGTGGTCTACGTGCGCACGAACGTCGGTCACATGCCGATGATCACCGAAGGCGTCGCCCTCCCGCTCGCTCTCCGCGCGCTCGAAAAATAGCTACGCGTCGACGAACGCCTGGAGCTCGCGCAGGTGGAGCGGCTTCGTGAACACCGGATATCCCAGCGGCGCGAGCTCGGGAGAACCCGTCATGAACGCGACGCGCACATCGCGCAGCCGGGGTGACGTCTTCATGTAATCGACGACGCTCGTGCCGAGCACACCGGGCACGACGACATCGCTGATCACGCACGCAGGAGGATCGCCCTGTTCGAGCAGCGCGAGTGCTTCGGCCCCGTCGGCGACGGTGCGAACATCGTCGTGCGAGAGCCTCAGGTAATCGCCGACGACTTCGCGCATCGCTTCGTCGTCCTCGATGATCAGAATGTAGCTCTCGCGCACCATGACGTTTCCTACTGCCACATACATGCCAGATGAGAGCTACGAGATGATCCGAGGGATCACTGGCAGGTCACGTCGAAGTAGTCGAGGCTGCAGAACGCGCCGTCACACGTGAGCGTCACCTGATGCTGCGCGTTCGCGAGACCACTCGCGACCGGTAGCGTGACGAACGAGAAGGCGCTCGCGTTGCCTTGCAGCACCACCGGCGCGCCGCCGTCGATCGAAACTTCGAGCGGCACGGCGTTCGGTCCGATCTCGCGATTCACCGCGAGCGTCGTGCCCGTGAAGTTGAAGTGGAGCGCGGGACCGCCGAGCTGATTGATCAGACCGTAGTCGCCACTGAGCGATCCGGACAGCAAATCCCATCCCGGATGAACGCCGATGTTCTCGGCTTCGATCCGGCTGCACGCGGCCGCATCGATCGGAATCGCATCCGGCGGCGTATCGATGCCGGCGTCGTGATACTGGCCGTGCGGACACTGCGAGCCGATCGTCTCCGCGTAGCAGCTCCAGTAACCGTCGCTGCCGCACGAGCAGTCGCAGCCGTGTTCCCACGTCTCGATCTGGCAGCTCGCGCCGGGCTGCGAGCATGCGACCGGTGCCGTGCCTTCGAAGAACGGACAGGTCGAACAGAACCACGTGCCGTTCGAGCAGTCGCACGTACCGGGCGGCGGCGGGTTCGAGCAGGTCTTCACGACCTGGTCGTCCTCGATCACGCGGAGGCCGCAGCCGGCGACGAGCATCAGGGACAGGACGGCGAACCTCATGGCGGCCCGTTCAGCAACGAGCCGGCCAGCGGCGCGGTAGTCATCTCGCGTAGTTCGCGCGCGCGCGTCGCTGCGCCAGCGCGAAACCACGACGCCGGCGTCGCGGTCAGTGCGCGTTGATGTTGTTTGGCGTCGTCGCGGGGAGCGCGTGATTCACGGTCACCGCGACCGTGGTGATCTGGCGGTAGTTCAAGAGGTCCGCGCCCGGGCTCTGCACGCCATAACCGGCGAACGTCAGCGCGAGGTGGGTCGCGTCGATCTGGACGGCGGTCGGGGCGTAGAGCCGCTGCGCGAACCACGGCTGGGTCGCGATCACCGGCGCGTGGGCCGGCACGGTCACCATCTGGTTGTCGAGCTGGTTCGCGGTCGTGATCGTGTTGATCGATGCGATCGGATGATCGACGTCGTTGTAGACGGTCCAGTGCAGCTTGTCGGTCGACTCGGCATAGCCGATGAAGTGGAACGCGTCCGAGTCACCGTCGAGGCAGTTGCCGCCCGCGAAGTACATGCCCCACAGGCTGCCATCGCCGTGGAGATCGAGCAGCGTCGCGCGCGGACTGACCCAGCGCGTGCCGCGATAATCGACCGTCGTCGGATCGTTGAGGCCGGCGACGATGCCGAGATCGGTGAATGTGATGCCGTCGGTGGTCGTCGCGAGCCGCACGTTCGAGATGTCGTGGTTCGTCTTGCCCGAGAACGGCGCGGCCTTGCACTGCTGCGCGGTCGTCAGCGTCGTCTTGTCGCCGTCGATGATCTTCTCGACGTACATCACGGTCACCGGCGTGCCGGCGGGCGCGCCCGGCGCGGTCGGGAACACCGCCATGATGCCGTCGGGGTGGAGCAGGCCGACCGTCGGCTTGACGACGACGGGCTGGGTCGAGCCGGTCGTGTTCGTCAGCGCGGTCTTGATCGACTTGATGTCGTTCGCGCCCACCGCCGTGCTGTTCGTGTTCCAGATCGGGAACTTATTCGAAGCGACCGGTAGCGCGATCGCCTGGAGCGGCGCGACATCGACGTTCGCGGGCGAGCGATCGAGCATGTAGAGGATCTCGCCGGTCTTCGCGTCCATACCGGGGAGCTGGAGGATCGCGGCGTGGCCCCAACCATCGTCGGCGGTCGAGCCGTTCGCCGACGTGTGGCTCGAGTTCGTGGCGGTGATCGCGGTCGGGCAGCCCGTATCGGTCGAGCCCGAGGTGTAGCCGCCGCTGATCGCGTTCGAATAGTCGGGGTTCAGCTCGAGCACGGTCTGCATGAAGTACCAGGTCTGGCCGAAGTCATCGGACTCGGCGACGACGAGCGCCTCGTCGATGTCCTTCGGCCGCCAGTCGAACAAGCCGATGATCGGCGCGTGGCCGCCGAACGCGTTGCCAGTCGAGGTGTTCGGCGTCGAGTAGACGAGCGGGAAGTAGAACGGCGCCATCGCGACCATCGGATCGGTCTGGGTCGTCTCGAACTTCGCGCCCGTGACGTGCGAGACGCGCGCCGGCGTCGCGGCGTAGCTGCAGAACCCGGCGGCCGGGTGCGGCACGGTGCCGGTCGAGTTGAACGGATTCACCGCACTCGTGATCGTCTCGGTGTTCATCGCATCGGTCGCGAGATCCGACAGCGTGAACGGCGTCGCGCCGTTGCCGGAGCCCTGACCGATCGCGGTGCCGAGGTTGATCGTCGCCTTCGCGGCGGCGACGCCTGGATCGAGCGTCGTGACCAGATACGGGCCGGTGACGGCGGGCGCATCGCTCTGCGCGACCGCGGCGTCGGAGCCCTGTGCGGTAGCGTCGTGCGAGGTCTGTGCATCGGAGCTCGCGTGCGGCGAGCTCGAGCACGCGGCGAGAAGGACGAGCATGCGTTTCATGCGCGCAGGTTGATCGCCGCGCGTGACGGTACGCGGCGGTACATGTGACGGTTCCGCAGCGAGCGGCGTTCGTGGCGTTCCACCCCTCGTGAGACGCGCTACGCTGCGCGCATGTTCGAGCGCGAGATCGACGAGACCGTGGGCTTTCTCGAGAGCGATCGCGCGCTCGAGATGATCGCGGCCGATCCCTATTGGCCGAAGTGGAACGGACCGTGGTGGCGCATGGTGATCCTGTGGGAGCTCGGCGAGCACGCGCGGATCCCGGCGCGCGTCGTTCGCGCGATGGTGAAGGCGATCGACGGGATCCTCCACGAGTTCCCGTTCGATCTGACCCAGCTCCCGCCGGGTCGGACGACGCGCGAGCTCGGTTGCCACTGCGCGCTCGGCACGATGGACCAGGTGCTGACCGCGTGCGGCGTCGACGTCGACCGTGAGCTGCCGTGGTTCGAACCGTGGTTCGAGCGCTATCAGATGCGCGACGGCGGGCTCAACTGCGACGAGTCCGCGTATCTCGTTACCGACGAGTGCCCGAGCTCGATGGTCGCGACCGTGCCGGCGTTCGAAGCGATGTTGCGCCGCGGTCGTGGCGAGTTTGTCGATCGCGCCGCGAAGTTCCTCGTCGAGCGCGAGCTGGTCAAAGGCTCGCCGACGGTGCACAACGCGGACGAGCGCGCCTCCGCCGAGCAATGGCCGCTCGCGACGTTCCCGCGGTTCTACTACTACGACGTCCTGCGCGGCGCGACCGCGCTGCATCGCTACGCCGAGCTGGTCGGCGATCGTTCGCTCGAACCGGCGCCGGCGCTCGTGCGTAGCCTCGCGCCCGACGGGGTCGTTCGGGTCGGTCGCCGGGCATGGGAGAAGTGGGGGACGTGGGATCTCGATGCGACCGGCACGTGGGTAAGGCTCGCCAAAGCGCACACGTTTCCGCTGCTCGAAGTTGTCAGTCAGATCGGTGCGCCGAGCGAGGTGCTGACGCGCGAGTGGCAGCGCCTCAGTGCGTGATCGCGATCTTCGGGAACAGCTCGCCGTCCTTCGTCGCGCGAACGACCGCGAGTGCATCCGCGACGCGCTGGATCGGCGTCGCAGGATCGATCGTGACGTAGAGCCAGCGGTCGTCGTCGGTGCGGTTGCCGTTCCACCGCCGGATCGCGACCTCCGTCAACGCGGCACCGAGCTCGGCGGCGGACGCCGGCGTCGCCTTCGGCTTGTCGGCGGTGCCCTCGCTACCGTCGCCGGAGTAGAGCTTGAACACGGCCGGTCCGATCGCGACGATCGGGCGTACGCCGCGCTTTGCCGCGACGTCGCCGAGCACGAATGGAATCGCCCTCGATGCGCCGTCGGCGTTGACGACCAGCGCGAGGTCCTTGTAGCCGGCCTTGCCGATCGCGTCGACGAGCTGGAGCAGCGTCTGCGCGGTCTGGGTCGGCGCGATCGTGAGCTGGACGCGGGTCAGCGGGCTCTTCGTCGCGGTCAGGTCCGTCAGCGCCGCATCGAGCTTCGCGCGGTCGACCGGCTTGCCGGCGATCGCGATGCCGGCATCGGTCGCGGTGATCGAGACCGCATTCGGCGCTAGCTCGACGAGCCCGAGCCCGACGACCGTCGGCGCGTTCGCGGCCGGCGCGGCCTGGAGCTTCTCGAGCACCGGGCATGCCCCGAGGTTCGCCTTCCCGACGCCGGCGCGCAGCTTCTCGATCTTCTTCGCCGGTGGCGCATCCGCGATCGCCTTTGCGAGCGCGACTGCATCGGGGTTCGTGACGCCGGGCTTGTTCGTGCAGATCGCCTGCATGCCGTCGGCGAAGCTCTGCACGATCACCGCTGCATCGTGCGCGACAGGCACAGCTTCGTGATGGCGCTTGCACGCGCACAGGCACAGCATGGCGATCCAGAGCGTTCGCATCGCTCCCGACGCTATCACTTACGGGACGAGCTGATCCCAGAAGTCGCAGTCGGCGGTGCGGATACCGTCCATCTCGCCGGGCGTCGCGGCGAACGTGCGCGTCGGGTCGGACGCGACGACGTAGGTCGGCCAGGTCGGCGTTCCCGCGGGCGTTCCGGTCTTCGCGAAGCTCGTCCAGTCGGTCTGGATCGCCGCGCTGATCGCGAGGTCGGTCGCGGTCGGCATGAACGGATTGCCGTTGACCATGATCGCCGAGAACGTCCCGAACACGAACGGCAGCTCGATGCCGTGGACCGCGCCGTTCGCGGTCGCCGGGTACTGGAAGAAGTAGCGATACACCGGCTGGGCCTGGGCGTGCATCGCGGCGCGTGCGATGTCGCGGCTCGGGCACACGAACCGCGAGTCGGTCGTCACGCGGACGTACGCGGCGCGCGGCGTCGGGAAGTTCGCAGCGGGGTAGTGCGCGAGCACTTGCGACGCGAGCGAGCCGAACGTGGTGTTGACCATCTGCTCGTACGCCGCCTCGGTCGGGATCGCGGGGACCGCGCTGCCGGTTTCGTCGGCGTTCGCGCCGACCATGAACGCGACGTGGTTGTGCGTGCCGGCGACCAGCGCGGCCTGCGGTTCGACCGGCTGGATCGTGCCGTCGATCTCGGGTTGGTACGGCGTCGACACGAGGATCGACGCGTTCGCGGGGTTCGCGCGGATCACCTGCTCGGCGGTGAGCGCGCGCAAGCAACCGGGGACGTCGACGTTGCCGGCGCAGCCCGCCGCGGTGACGAACGTGTCGCCGACCATCTGCGCAGCGGCGCGGGTCGGCAGGCCGCGGCACGAGCCGCTCTCGACGATCGCGTGCGCGAACAAGCCGACCGCACCCGGTGCCGCGACCAGGCTGCACGTGTCGCGACCACCGGCCGATTCGCCGAACAGCGTGACGTTCGCAGGATCGCCGCCGAACGCGGCGATGTTCGCGTGGACCCACTGGAGCGCGGCGATCTGATCGAGCAAGCCGTAGTTGCCGGCCGCGTTGTTCTCGGCCGCGAGCGAGCTGTGATCGATGAAGCCGAGCTGGCCGAGCCGATAGTCGACCGTCACGACGATGACATCCCCGGCGGCGGCAAGCTTGTCGCCCGCGAACAGCGGATCGCTCGCGCTACCGGCGACGTTCGCGCCGCCGTGGATGAACACCATCACGGCACGCGGCGCTTCGGCGGCGGCGGGTGCCCATACGTTGAGGTGGAGACAGTCCTCGCTGCCTTCGAACGTCCCGTCGGTCGCGAGCTGCGGGCACATCGGGCCGAGCGTCGTCGCGGCGACCTCGGCGCTCGGGCACGCCGGTGCCGCCGGCGGGGCGAATCGCAGCGCGCCGGTCGGGGGCGCCGCGTACGGGATGCCGAGGTAGGCATACATCGTCCCCGACAGCGCGCCGTGGATCATGCCGCTCGTCGTCGGCACGCGCTCTGCTGCAGCCGCCGGAGCGGGAACCGTGCACGCGAACGCATCCGGGGTCGTCGCCGTATCGGTGGCACCGTCGGGTGCCGCTCCACCGTGGTCGCCGCAGGCAACCAGCAGCGCTAACAAGGCCAGTCTGTTCATGCGTCGTGTCACAGCAAACGACGTGCCTCGCGCAAGTCCGCGTAGCGCGTGCGGCGTGGAACCTCGAAGTACCAGCTAGTCGCTCAGCGAGAACGGCGTGAACTCGGTCTTGATGTCGAAGTAGTCCTCGTTCTCGGCGCGCTTCAGCCAGTTGACGACCGCGTAGGTCACCGGCGTGAGCACGATCTCGACGAGCACCTTGAACGTCCAGTTGAACAACACGACGCCGACGAGCGTGCCCGGCGCCCAGATCCCGAAGAACGCGATCGGATAGAACAGCGCGCTATCGACCGCCTGGCCGACGATCGTCGAGCCGATCGTGCGCGACCACAGGTGCTTGCCCTTCGTCAGCACCTTCATCTTCGCCATCACGTAGCAGTTCGCGAAGTCGCCGACCCAAAATGCGATGATCGAGCCGACGACGATCCGCCACGTGTTGCCGAACACGACCACGAGCGCCGGCTGCATCACCTTGTTGAACGGCTCGTCGGGATCCACCGGTGCGTGGATCACGAACTGGCCCATGATCGTCGCGAAGATCATCGCGCCGAAGCCGGCCCAGATCACCTTGCGCGCGCGCGCGAACCCGTACACCTCGGTGAGGACGTCGCCGAAGATGTAGCTGATCGGGAAGAACAGATTGCCGGCGCCGAACGTGATGCCGAGGACCTTGCAGGTCTTGCCGGGGCCGATCAGGTTCGAGCACAGCAGCACGGTCACGAACGCGACCATGAAGAAGTCGTAGAACCGGTAGTGCCTCCGGTTCGGTACGGCGTCACCCATCGCGTGAAGGTATCACCGCTGCACGGTCGGATCTCCCGGCAGGCCACAGCCCGTCGCCTCGACGTACTCGGTCTCGACGAGATCCTCTTCGCCGCGTTCGGTCGCCGGCGGGTTGCCGCGCGGCAGGCGTCCGAACGAGTACGCGATCAGGCCGATGCCACCGGCGATCGCGGCGCCGCCGAGGATGAACCCGGGCACCGGCGACGGCGGCGGCGTGTACAGCGGATCGCCCGGCTTGAAGATCGTCTGCGACTGGACGTCGGCGATCACCATCACCATGACGCCCGCGAAGATCGCAGTCGCCGCGCCGGCGAGGTCGAGCGTGCGCCCCGTCTCGGTCGGCACGACCTGATACGGCTGCTTGTAGTGGATCTGCGCCTGCTGCACGCAGTGGGTCATCTTCGAGCTCGAAGTGTCGCCGCCGAACGAGCCGAAGCTCGCACCGTCGTGGAGCGTGTGGTGGCGATCGTGGTCGGTCTCCGACGAGCTGGCGTGCGAGAACCCGCCGGAGAGGCTCGACGAGCTCGTCTCTTCGATCGCGGGCGAGCCGAGCAAGCGGCGCTCGACCTCGTATTTCTGACCGTAGACAGTCTGGGTCGACCAGCGGGTGCAGGCGGTGGTGGAGAGGAGGGCGAGCAGAGCTAGACGGGACATCGGATCGCTTTCCGGACTGAAGGACGGCTTCGATCCACTAACGAGCCGCGTGCGCTCCGTTGCGCGAAAATCGACGTCTCAGGTCCGGTGCGTTGCAAGCCAGCGTTTGAATTCGGGATCCGGGTTCGCGGCGAACGCGGCCTCGACCAGCGCGCGCGCCTTCTTGCGATCCCCACCGCTTTGCCACAGCGCGTCTGCGAGGTTGAATTCGACGTCGGGCTTGCTGGTCGCGGCCGTCCCGGGATTCGCGAGCGCCTGCTGGAACGTGACGGCCGCTTCCGCAGCGTGGTGCGAATCGAGCTGGGCCGAGCCGATCAGCGCGAGCGTGTACGCGTAGTCCGGGTGCTGCGTGCCGAGCTTCTTCCCTTGGATCTCGAGCGCGCGCTGGAGGTAGGGCAGCGCGGCGCTCGGCTGCTTCGCGGCGAGGTAGTGGTAGCCGATCGTCGACAGCGTCACCGCGATCAGCGGGTGATCCGGTGGCAGCTTTGCTTCGAAGATCTTCAGCGCGCGCTGGCGGAGCTCGAGCGACGCCTTGCCCTCGCGGTCGAGCACGTTCGCGAGATTGACGAGCGTCGTCGCGACCTCGGGATGATCCGGCCCCTGGAGCTGCTCGTGGATCGCGAGCGAGCGGCGGATCCGCGCTTCGGCCTCGGGCAGCTTGCCCAGCATCATCAGCGCGGACCCCGAGTTGTCGTAAAGCGTCGCGACGGCACCGGTCGCACGATCACCCGTGATCGCGAGCGCGCGATCGAACAGCGCGAGTGCATCGGCGTGCTGGTCGAGCTTGTCGAGCGTGTTCGCGACGCGCTCGACGGCGCGCGCGGTCTTCGGATGCGATGGGCCGAACTGCTGCTCGATCAGCGCGAGGTTCTTGCGATAGAGGTCGAGCGCTTCGCAGAACTTGCCGACGCTGAATAGCACCGTCGCAAGCACATCATA
>Ga0105245_10000322_pt1 | contig 45183 bp, 29 predicted proteins | sample KBSM54metaG_FD_81523 | JGI IMG/M metagenome (GOLD analysis project Ga0105245, IMG submission 81523) | Miscanthus rhizosphere microbial communities from Kellogg Biological Station, Michigan, USA - KBS M5-4 metaG | ecosystem: Host-associated > Plants > Roots > Rhizosphere > Soil | place...
GTCACCGTCGCGCAACGGCGTCACGACCGAGTGCAACACCCGGTCGCCGATCCGGACCTCCTCGCGAATCGGTTGGCCATCGGGAGAGCCGGCCGCGAGATCGAACGGGTAGAACCCGACGACGTCCTTCAAGTACGTCGTATCGACCGTGGCGTTCGCCGGGACGTTCAGCATCTCGCGCGCGGTCTTGTTGATCACGACCTCGCCCGTGGTCGTGTCGGCGAGGATCGCGCCGTCGGCCATGACCTCGACGGCCATGCGCAGTCGCTGCTCGATCCCTCCTGCCATCCAATCAAAATCATACCGAAACCGCGACCTGGCCGCTCTTCCTTGCAATCACGTCCTGGCGGCGGTAGAGGTCGGTCCATGTCGGCGTCGGTGATCCTCGGATTCGTGCTCAGCTGCTCGCAGCCGCACGTCGATCCCAAGACCGGCGACGTGACCGATGGTGCCGTCGCGACGGCTGCCCACGATGATCACGGCTGTGCGCCAGCGGGCGGCCCTGCGCCCGACGTCCCGGTCCAGCCCGTGCCGGCTCCGGAACCCGAGAAGCCGCCGGTCGCCGCGAAGACGCCCGAAGGCGTGCACCGCGATCAGCCGTGCCCGGGAACCAAACCCGATCCGAAAACCGATACGGCCTCGAACGAGAAGCCGAGCGAAAAGCCCGCGGGCTAACCAACCTGGGGTTTCCCTGAGTAGACCCACGGGTGCGTAGTGGCCTAGAACCACTCGCATTCAAGGGAGGATCGGGATGAATTGGAAGTTGCTGTTGGCGAGCGGTGCGCTCGCTGCATGCGCGAGCACGGAGACGCTCGCGACCTCGGCGGACGAGCAGGCCTCGAACGTCACGTTCAGCGCGCAGGAGTGGCAGACGCTGCACTCGCTGTCGCCGCTACCGGATCTGCCGGTCGACACCACGAATCGCTACGCCGATTCGTCCGCGGCAGCTCGCCTCGGCCAGAAGCTGTTCTTCGAGCCGCGCCTCTCTGGTCCGATCCAGACCGGCACGCCGCAAGAAGGCCAGCTCGGCGCGATCGGCGACAAGTACAAGATCGCGTGTCGCAACTGCCACATGCCGGAGTCGGCGTGGCTCTACGACATTCGCTCGAACAACGGCGGCCCGATTCCGAACGCGACCGCGCTCGGCTCGCTGTGGATGACGCGCAACGTGTCGAGCATCGTCAACACCGTGTTCTACGTGAACCACAACGGCGCGCACTGGCGCGAGAACGACGGCTACTCCGATAGCGAGTGGTTCGACGCGCAGAGCGAGCCCGAAGGCCCGCCGGTCCAGAACGGCAGCCGGCTCCAGCTCGCGCACCTGATCTTCGAGCACTATCGCGCCGACTACACCGCCGCGTTCCCCGAGTACCCGCTCGATCCGGGCCTCGCCGATTACACGCGGTTCCCCGCGACCGGCTCGCCGTACACCGACGCCGCGAACTGGAACGCGCTATCGGCTGCCGATCAGGAGATCGTGAACCGGATCCTCGTCAACTACGGCAAGGCGATGGAGGCCTACCTCCGCAAGCTCGTCAGCCGCAACGCGCCGTTCGATCGGTTCGTCGCCGGCAACGCGCACGCGATCGACGAGAGCGCGAAGCGCGGCCTCAAGCTGTTCCTCGGCAAGGCCGAGTGCATCCACTGCCACAACACGCCGCTGCTCTCCGACGACGGCTTCCACACGATCGGCCTGAAGATCGACACGACGCTGTCGCCGCACGCCGACCCGAACGAGATCGGCCGCGCATTCAACCAGTCGCTGATCTGCGATCCCACGGTCGCCGGCGGTGACTTCAGCGTCAACGGCCACTTCAGCGACGACCCGACGACGACGCGCGACGGCAACTTCTGCTCGCAGACCGTGCCGAACGGCCTGTGGCGCACGAAGGGCCTCCGCCACGTCGCCGAGACCGCGCCGTACTTCCGCGACGGTCAGGCCAAGACGCTGCGCGACGTGATCGAGTTCTACGATCGCGGTGGCGACCCGCCCGGCACGTTCATGGGGACCAAGGAGATCCACCCGCTGCACCTGTCGCAGCAGGAGAAGCAGGATCTCGAGAAGTTCTTGAAGACGCTGACCGGCGATCTCGTCCCGCACCAGTACGTGCAGGACATTCACAACCCGTAGGGAGCTCGGCGTCAGTCCTGGCGCCGGAACGTCTTCTCGAGCGCGGCGTAGAGGCCGCTCCTGGCGACGAGCTCGTCGTGCGTGCCTTGCTCGACGACGATGCCCTTGTCCATGACGACAATGAGATCCGAGTTGCGGATCGTCGACAGCCGGTGCGCGATCACGAGCGTCGTCCGCCCGGTCATCAGCTCCTGGACGCCTCGCTCGATCAGGACCTCGGCCTCGGGGTCGACGTGTGCGGTCGCTTCGTCGAGGACGAGGACCTCGGGATCGCGGAGGAGGGCGCGCGCGAACGCGACGAGCTGGCGCTCGCCGGCGGAGAAGTTGGCGCCGCGCTCGGCGACGGGCTCGTCGAGCGGGTTCTTGCCTTCGCTGGCGCGGCGGGCGAGCGCGCGGTCGAGTCCGACGCGCTTGACGGCCGCCGTGATCGCCTCGGTCGCGTGCGGCTTGCCGAGCGTGATGTTGTCGCGCAGCGTGCCGGCGAACAGCGTGACGTCTTGCGAGACCACGGTGATCCGGCTGCGCAGCTCGGCGAGCGGTAGGTCGCGGATGTCGACGCCGTCGAGCTGGATCGCGCCGCGCTCGCGCTCGTAGAGCCGGGTCAGCAGCTTGATCACGGTCGACTTGCCGGAGCCGGTGGCACCGACGACGGCGACGGTCGCACCGCGTGGGACGCGGAGATCGATGCCGCGGAGCACGGGTTCGGCGCCGTAGCTGAAGTGAACCATCCGCATCTCGATCGCGGGCGCGCTCTTACCGCGCTGCTCGTCGGGGTCGCCTTGCGTGGTGCCACCGACCACGGCGCCGTCGAATTCCTGGGTGTCGAGCAGCTGGAAGATTCGCTCGCTCGCGGCCATCGCGCCCTGCATGACGGCGTACTTCGACGACAGGTCGCGGATCGGGATGAAGAACTTGTTGATGTACTCGATGAACACGACGACCACGCCGATCGTCGCGGCGTTCTCGAGCCGATGGCCGGCGGCGTACCAGATGATCAGGCCGATCGCGATGTAGCCGATCGCTTCGACGAGCGCGTACATCGCGGCGTCCGCGCGGATCTGGAGGAGGTAGGCGTCGCGGTGACCGGCGTTGATCTCGTCGTATTCGCGTAGCGCGGTGCGGTTGCGGCCGAGCAGGTGGATCACGCGGATGCCGAACAGGTGCTCCTGGGCGAACGCGTTCATCGCGGCGAGCCGAACGCGGATCTGGCGGAACGACTTGCGCATCGCGCGGCGGGCGACCTCGACGAGGATGACGACGAGCGGCAGCGTCGCGAACGTCATCAGCGACAGGTCGACGTCGATCGACAGCATGACGACGATGATGCCGATCGCCTTCACCGCGTCGGCGATCAGCGTGATCGCGCCCTGCGCGAACATCTCGTTGAGGCTCTCGATGTCGTTCGTCATCCGCGTCATCAGGCGGCCGACCGGGATGCGATCGAAGAACGCGGCGCGTTGGGCGAGCACGTGATCGAAGATCGAGATCCGGAGGTCGTGCATGGTCCGCTGACCGGCGAGCTGGAGGAACCACTGATCGAAGAAGCCCGCGATGCCCTGGGCGAGGACGAGCCCGATGTACGCGAGCGCGTCGTACGGCAGCTTGTCGATGTGGTCCTTGAGGATGTGGTTGTTCAGCGCGTAGACGAACATCGCGGGCTGCGCGAGCTCGCACGCGATGCCGGCGAGCATGAACAACACCCACGCGGCGAGCAGCGCACGGTGCGGCCGCACGTACTTCGCGATGCGCTTGATGAGGCGTAGGTCGTAGGCTTTGCCGAGGACTTGCTCGGCTTCGAGACCCGACTTGCGCGGCGCGGTTGCGGTCGCCATCAGCCGGCCTCCTGCTTGTCGTTTTCCTGCGCGGCGTCATCGACCACTTCGAGCTCGGTATCGAGTTGCGTGCGGTAAAGGTCGGCGTAGACGCCGCCCGCCGCGATCAGCTGGGGATGCGTGCCGCGCGCGACGAGCTTGCCTTGATCGATCACGAGGATCTGATCGGCATCCTTGATCGCGGCGACGCGGTGGCTGATCAACACGGCGGTCCGCCCGCTCATCACGCGGCGGAGGTTCGCGAGGATCAGCTTTTCGGTCTCGGCATCGACCGACGACAGCGAGTCGTCGAGGACGAGCAGCCGAGGCGCCGACGCGAGTGCACGGGCGAGCGCGACGCGCTGGCGCTGACCGCCCGAGAGCGTGATGCCGCGTTCGCCGACGACGGTCGCGAGCCGCTCCGGCATCGCGGCGAGGTCGCGCGCGAAGCCTGCGGCTTCCGCGGCGGCGGTGACGCGCGGTTCATCTGAGAGATCCGGGGCAGCTTCGGCGGCGCCGGCGCGCTCGAGCTCGACCCGGCGCGCGGCGGGAATCGCGGTGCCCGAGCCGTAGCCCATCGCGATGTTGTCGGCGATCGTCGTCGAGAACAAGAACGCTTCCTGCGGTGCGTAGCCGATCTGCGCGCGGAGCGATTCGAACGGCAGCGTCGTGATGTCGCGGCCGTCGAGCGCGATCGTGCCCGCGGGGACGGGGATCAACCGGCACAGCGCTTCGACGAGCGTCGACTTGCCAGAGCCGGTGCGGCCGACGATCGCGGTGACGGTCTTGGGCTGGAGCTCGAAGCTGACGTCGTCGAGCAGCGTGCGCTCGCCGATCTTGATCGTGAGGCCGGTGACCGCGACGCGCGCGGGTTCGGGCGAAGCGGCGAGCGGCGCTCCCGTGCCCTCGACGATCTCGGGCTTGGTCTCCTGGAGCTGGACGAGCCGGCTCCACGATGCGCGACCGCGCTGGACGAGCGCGAGCATGAAGCCGAGCGTCAGCGTCGGCCACACGAGGCGCGCGAGCAGCGCGGCGAATGCGGTGAACTCGCCGACATCGATGTCGGCCTGGATCACGGCGCGGCCGCCGATCACGATCAAGATCGCGACCGCCGACGATGCGAGCGCGTTGAGCGTCGGGGTGAGCTGGATCCGGACGATCGCCGCGACCATGTTCTTGTCGAGCAAGCGCTTGCTCGACGCGACGAACCCGGTGCGGCGGAGGTCCTCGAGTCCGTACGTCTTGATCACCTGGATCGCGCCGAGGTCTTCCTGGATCCGGCCCGACAGCGCGCCGAGCTCGCCCTGGACCGCGCGCATCGACGAGTAGATCCGGCGCGACATCAGCTGACCGACGAAGAAGATCAGCGGGTAGGGGACGACCGCGATCAGCGCGACCTTCCATGACATCCCGAGCATGAACGGCAGGACGGTCGCGAACGACGTCACGGCGTTCGCGAGGTGGACCAGGCCGGCGCCCCACATCGCGCGGACGACCTGGACGTCGTTCGTCAGGCGCGACATCACGTCGCCGGTCGGATGATCGCGGTAGTAGCTCGGCGCGAGCGCGAGCGCGTGACCGAACAGGTCGCTGCGCAGGTCGTACTCGGCGGCGCGCGCGGCGTTGAAGATCCAGACGCGCGAGAAGATCCGGGTGATCGCGGTCGCGATCGAATAGACGATCAAGAACACGACGGCGTGGATCGCCGCGTGGCTCGTGACGGCGAGCGACGCGTGGCGCCACGGCTCGAGCACGTCGGTGTAGCCCTGGGCCCAGTCGGCAATCGTCTGGATCTCGCGGGCATCCTTCAGGGCCTGGACGCCGTTGCGCAGCGCGACCGCCACCCCCAAGAAGCACGCATTCGTCGCGATCAGCGACAGCACCCCTGCGACGATGATCCTGCGGTACGGACGAAGGTAGCCGAGCGAGGATCGGCCCTGACTGCTCACGGTCACGACGTATACACCGTGGCATCTGATTGGGCCCGTTCTGGGGCCAACTCATCACTCCGGATCGATCTCCATCGATGCCGTAACTCGGTGAATCGAATGGCCTCGTGGTTGTACGGGGGTAGGCAGGCCGATACCATCGGGGCCTCGACACGCTATGGCCGATCTGCCTTCTCTCCTTTCTGTTTTCGAGCACGACCCCGATGACAGCCAGGCGTTCGAGGCGCTCGCCGCCGCGGCACGTCAGGCACCACCCGATCTGCGCGCGAGTCGGTTCGCGGCGACCCGCAAGTTGCTCGCGACGCGCGGCCGTCCGGATGCGGTCGTCCATCTGATCGATATCGAGCTCGCCGCGACCGATGACAAAGCGAAGCAGGCCGACCTGTTGCTCGAGAAGGGCATGATCCTCGACGGCGAATTGCTCGACGTGCCCGCGGCGCACGCGGCGTTCGCGTCCGTGCTCGAGCTCCGCAAGAACGACGCGATGGCGATCGAGGCGCTCGAAGAGCTCAACGTCAACGAGGAGAACTGGCAGAAGTTCGCGGCGAAGTACGTCCAGGAAGCGACCGGCTCGACCGATCGCAGCCTCGCGACGGGGCTCTACGTGTCGGCGGCCGAAGCGTACGTGCGGTTCGCGCCGGCCGCTCCCGAGGCAGAGGGCTATCTGCGCAAGGCGCTCGAGATCGATCCGCGCAACGGCAAGGCCGCGTTCCACCTCGCGCGCATGCTGAGGCGAACGGAGCGCTGGCAGGATCTCGGCGAATTGCTCGACGAGCGGGCCGAGAAGGCCGCGACCTCCGAGGAGAAGGTCGCCGCGCTGATCGCACTGTCCGAGCTCGGCCGTGGCCCGCTCGGCAACACCGCACGCGCCGATCGCGCGTTGAAGCGCGTGCTCGCGATCGATCCGACGCATCCGCGCGCACTGCGGTTCGTCACCGACGCCGCGGCCGCGGCCGGCGATTGGCCCGCGGTCGTCGCCGCCTATCAAGCCGCGCTCAAGGGCCGGCGCGACGACGATCTCGGCATGCTGCTCCAGGTCGGCATGGTGCTGTGGAAGCACCTGAACGATCTCGATCAGGCCGAGGAGTACTTCCGCCGGATCCGCAAGATCGATCAGAGCCACCCCGCTGCGCTCGACTTCTACCGCACGTACTTCACGGCGAAGGGCGAGACCGGGAAGCTGATGACGATGCTGAAGTCGGCCGAGAAGGCCGCGCCGCGCGCGCGCAGCGACTCGGGCGAGAAGTCGATCTCGATCGAGATCGCGGAGCTCGCTGAAGCGCAGAACAATCCCGAGAAGGCGATCGAGGCGTGGAAGCAACACCTCCGCCAGGATCCGACGTCGGTCCAGGCGCGCGCGGCGCTCGCGCGGCTGTATCGCCGGACCGAGAAGTGGAACGCGCTGCTCGACCTGATGAAGGACGAGATCGATCGGCTGAGCGATACCGAGGTCGCGGCGAAGGTCGCGCGCCAGTTCGAGGTCGCCGAGATCTATCGCGATCGCCTGAAGCTCGACGTGATGGTGATCAACACCTACAACGCGATCCTCAAGATCGATCCGGATAACCAGCGCGCAGGCGACGAGCTCGCCGGCAAGTTCCGCGCGCTCGGCCGGTGGAACGATCTGATCGCGGTGCTGACCCGCAAGAGCGAAGCGCCGAACGTGCCCGACCACGAGCGCGTCAAGCTGCTCCGCGAGGTCGCGGACCTGTGGTCGGAGCGGTTCGGCAACTTCGCGAACGCGATCAAACCGCTCGAGCGGATCGCCGAGCTGATGCCGACGGACGCCGACGCGATCATCCGGCTCAAAGAGATCTATACGAAGCGCCGCCAGTGGCGGCAGCTGATCGATCTGCTCGGCAAGGAAGCGTCGACGCTGCCGCCGGCGGACCGCCGCGCGAAGCAGAGCGAGATGGCGCGCCTCGCAGCCGAGCGGCTCGGCGATTCGCGGCTCGCGATCGAGATCCACAACAAGGTGCTCGGCGAAGCCGGCAACACCGACGTCGGCGATACGCTCGCCGCACTCGCGACGCTGTACGACCGCGAGAAGCGCCACCTCGCGTACGTCGAGATCGTCCATCGCCAGGTCGCGATCGCGCGCGCCGCGGGCCAGACCAAGGCCGCGACGACGCTGCTCGAGAAGCTCGGCCAGATCTACACCGAGCGGTTGCAGGCGCCGCAGCAAGCCGCCGCCGCGTGGAAGGAGATCCTCGAGCTCGAGCCGAACCACGCGAAGGCGCTGCGCACGCTGCGCGAGCTCTACGCGATGGCCGGCGACTTCGTCGGGCTCGAGCAGCTGTACGCGCGGCTCGGCCAGCAGGACGAGCTCGTCGACGCGCTGCTCGCGATCGCAGATCGAATCGACAACAAGCAGCAACGCCTGCCGCTCGTCGAGAGAGCCGCGCAACTCGCACAAGAACGCGCCGACAAGGCGCCGCCGGCGCCGGCCGCAGCACCTGGAAAAGATACGACCGGCGGTCTGTCGGTCGCGTTCGAAAAGGCCCGTCAGGTGTGGGAGCGCGTGCTCGCGGTCGATTCGCAGCACCTCGCGGCCGCGACGGCACTCGCGCCGATCTACGAGAAGCAGGAGAAGTGGACGCGCCTCCTGTCGATGCGCGAGATCGAGCTCGGCGCACTCTCCGATGCGAAGGCGAAGCTCGCGAAGATCGATCAGATCCGGCTCCTGTGCGAGCAGAAGCTCGCGTCGAAGACGCTCGCGTTCACGTGGGCGCTGCGCGCCTACGAGCTCGAGCCATCCAACTCGAAGCTCTACGACGACGTGATGCGACTCGCGAGCGAGCGCGAGCAGTGGCGCGACGTGGTCGGCGCGTTCGAGCGCGCGATCGCCGGCGGCACGCTGCCCGAACCGCAGCGCCTGAGCACGTTCCGCGAGCTCGCGAAGATCGCGAACAAGCGGCTCGGTGATCCCGAGATGGCGCGCGGCTATCACCGCAAGGTGCTCCAGCTCGCGCCCGAGGATCGCGATGCCGAGTCGAACCTCGAGGATCTCGCGCATCAGGTCGCGGACTGGAACGAGCTCCTCGCGTCGTTCCGCCGCCGCGCGCAGCGCGAAGGCAAGGGCCCGGCGAAGGCCGCGATGCTCCACGAGGCCGCGCAGATCCAGGAGCAGAAGCTCCAGGATCTCGACGGCGCTGCCGCGACGTATCAAGAGGCGCTCGACGCTGCGCCCGGCAACGTGAAGACGCTGCGCGCGCTCGCGAAGGTCCAGGAAGCGCGCGGCGACTGGGAGTCGCTCGCCGCCGTCCTCGCCGACGAGCTCGAGCAGACGCCGGGCGATCGCGATCCGACGCCGCGGTTCGACTTGCTGATGCGACTCGGCTCGCTCCACGAGCACAGCCTCGAGAATCCGGCGAAGGCACTCGCGTACTACCGCCAGGCGCTCGGCGTTCCCGGCGCCGGTGGCCTGGTGCGGCCGCAGCCCGTCGACGCGATCGCGCGGCTCGTGCTCGTGCCGGAGACCGCCCACAAGCTCGATCCCAAGGAGCGGTTCGCGGCGGTTCGCCAGATCCTGCCGCACCTCGCAGCCGGCAAGTCGGCAGCACCGCACGCGGCTGCGCTCGAAGTCCTACGCGCCTCCGACGAGACGCCGACGAAGGACAAGACCCAGCTCGATCGCCAGCTCGTCCGGATCTATCACGTCGACCTCGGCGATCCGGGCGCGGCGTGGGGCGCGGGCCTCCGCGTGATCGCAGCCGAGCCACAAGATGCCGAGAGTCGGCGCGCGCTCGCCGCACTCGCCGGTCAGCTCGGCCGCGATGGCGAATGGGGCCGTCATTTGACCGCCGCGCTCGCGACCCTGAAGGCGCAGGGCGGGGCGCCGGCAGATGTCCGCACGCTCGCGACCGAGCTCGCGCTGCTCGCGGGCGAACGCCTCGGCGACAAGCCGACCGCCGAGAAGGCGTGGATGACGGTGCTCGAAGTCGAGGCCGATGCCGACGACGCATTCGATGCACTCGCCGCGCTCTATCGCGGCGATCAGCGCTGGCTCGATCTGCGCGCGTTACTCGAGCGCCGTGCGGAGGTCACCGTCGACGCCAAGGCGCGCCTTGCCGCGCTGCTCCAGCTCGCGATCCTCGAGGAGCAGATGCTCGGCGATCCCGCTCGTGCGATCGCCGCGTATCGCCGCGCGCTCGAGCTCGATCCCGCGAACACCGATGCGTTCCGCGCGCTCGATCGCCTGTACGGCGAGGCGAAGCAGTATCCCGAGCTCGAAGCGCTGCTCGCGCATCGCGGCGATCACGATCCCGCACAGGCGCAGACGCTCGCGTATCGCCGTGCCGAGCTGTTCGCACATCAGCTCTCGGATCCGAGCCGCGCCGTCGACCTGCTCGAGGTCGTGCTCGGCCAGCACCAGGGCCATGCGGATGGCCGCGAGTTGCTCGAGGAGCTGTTGAACGCGCCGGCGGCGTCTGCGCTGCGCATGCGGATCAGCCGCGTGCTCGAGCCGCTGTACGAGGCCGACCGGCTGTGGAAGGACCTCGTCCGCGTGCTCCGCGTCCAGCGCGGCCTCGTCGAGGGCACCGAAGCGGTCGAATTGCTCGCGCGGATCGCACAGGTCGAAGAGGCCGAGCTCGGCAACGCGCGCGACGGCTTCGAGGCCTGGCTCGAGGTGTTGAAGCTCGAACCGACCGACGAGCGCGCGCGGATCGAGATCCCGCGTCTCGCACAATGGCTCCAGCGCTGGCCCGATGCGACCGCCGCGCTCGAAGCCGCGGTCACCGCGACGCCATCGAGTGACATCGCGACGCGCGGTGCGCTGCTCGGCGAGCTCGCGACCTACTACGACACCCAGCTCGGCGATGCGCCGCGCGCGATCGAAGCGTATCGCCGTCTGCTCGATGCCGATCAGTCGTCGCCCGCGACCCAGGCGCGCGCCGGTGCTGCGCTCGCTCGCCTCTACGAGGAGAGCAAACAGTGGCTGGCGCTGCGCGACGTTCATCGCAAACAGGCCGCGTGGACCGAGGACGCGATCGTGCGCCGCTCGCTGCTCGGCCGGATCGCGCAGCTCGAGGAAGAGCAGCTGAACGATCGCGAGTCCGCGATCGCGACGTGGCGCGACGTGCTCCACGATCAACCGGCGGATACCGGTGCGCTGCTGTCGCTCGAGCGCCTGTACACGGCGGCCGAGCGCTGGCGCGACCTCGTCGAGGTTCTTCGCCGGATGGTCGACATCGCGCCCGACGGCGCGGTGATGCTGCTGTCGCGGATCGCGGAGCTCCAGGAGCAGCAGCTGCGCGAGCCCGAAGAGGCGATCGCGGCATGGCTCGAGGTGCTCGATCACGACGGCGACAATCCGCGCGCGCTCGGCGAGCTCGCCCGGCTGTATCGCGCCGCAGGTCGCAACGCAGACCTGCTCGACGTCTACGATCGCCAGCTCGCCGCGAACCCCGATCAGCTCGGTCTCCAGATCGAGATCGCGAAGCTGCTCGGCGGCCCGCTCGCGCGGCCGGTCGAGGCGCTCGATCGCTGGGAAAACGTGCTCCACGCGGATCCGCAGCACGCCGAGGCGCTCGCCGCCGTCGAAGCCGCGCTCCACGATCCGGATCTGCGCGCATCGGCCGCCGAGATCCTGAGGCCCGTCTATCACGGCACCGCACAGGACGAGCGGCTCGCGAAGCTCGCCATGCATCAGGCGGACTGGTCGGATGACCCCGCATCGAAGCTGCGCTCGCTGAACGAGGTCGTGATGCTGCGCGAGCAGCGCCTCGGCGACAAGGCCGGCGCGTTCGAGGCCCAGCTCCAAGCGCTCCGCCACGCGGCCACCGAGCCCGAGCTCGCGCGCACCGTCGCGGAGACCGAGCGCCTCGCCGGCGAGCTCGGCCGCGAAGCCGAGCTGATCGACGCGTACCGCGAGATCGCGCCCGACGTGCTCGACGCCGAGATCCAGCGCCGGCTGTACCTCGACATCGCCGATCTGTCGCGCGCCGTTCGCCGCGACCTCACGATCGCGCGCGAGTACTACCAAAAGGTCCTCGACGTCCAACCGGATGATCGCCGCGCGCTCGCCGCGCTCGAGAGCATCTACCGCGAGACCAACGACGACGCGCGCCTCGTCGAGGTGTTGCTGCGTCAAGCATCGCCCGAGCTCGGCGCGAGCCCGGATGATCAGGTCACCGCACTCGTCGAGGCCGCTGGGATCTACGCGAACCTCAAGCGCCCCGACGACGCGATCACGACCTGGGAGCACGTCCTCGAGATCGCGCCGGATCGAGCCGATGCGATCTACGCACTCGAGGCGCTGTACAGCCAGCAGAGCCGCTGGCACGACGTCGTCGACCTGTACGAGCGCCGGCTCGGGTTCGTCACGTCGATCGACGAAGCGGTCGCGCTGCGCGTCCAGCTCGGCGAGCTTCACGAGAAGCACATCCACGACATCGAAGCTGCGATCGAGAACTACGCGGCTGCACTCGGTGGCAACACGAAGCAGCCCGCGGCGCTCGCTGCACTCGAGCGCTTGCTCAACGACCCGGAGGCGCGCGCGCAAGCCGCCGAGGTGCTCGAGCCGGTGTTCGTCGCGCAGCAGCGCTGGCCGGATTTGGTTCGGGTCTACGAGGCGAAGCTCGATGCGGCGGCGGATCCGCGCGAGCGCCTGCGGCTGACCCGGTTCGTCGCGCGGCTCTACGAAGAGCAGCTCGAGGATTTCGACAACGCGACCCGGTGGTTCGCGAAGGTGTTCCGCGAGGCGCCGTCGGATCCGTCGGTCCGCGATCAGCTGCAGCGGCTCGGTTCGATCACCGAGAACTGGCCGTTCGTCGCCGAGACCTATCAGGGCTTCCTCGACGACGAATCGGGCGAGTCGCCCGAGGTTCGCGATGTCGCGATCGCGGTCGCCTCGATCTACGACCGCCGGCTCAACGACACCGACAAGGCGTTCGCCGCGTATCGCCGCGCGCTCGCGATCGAGATCGATGACTCGGTCCAGAACGCGCGCGAGCTGGTCCGCCGGCTCGAGGATTTGATGGGGCGCTCGCAGCGCTGGGCGGATCTCGTCACGGTCTACGACGACGTGATCGCCCGCGGCGACGATGCCCTTCGCGTCGAGGCGCTCACGAAGCGCGCGCGGCTCGTCGAGGACGGGCTGCAGGACACGACGCGCGCGATCGAGGCGTGGCGCGAGGTCGTGCTCGCCACCGACGGCGGCGAGTCGCCGTCGGTCGAGGGCGCGTATCGCGATGCGGTCGGCCAGCTCGAGCGGCTGTTCCGCGTTCGCGGCCAATGGCACGACCTCGTCGATCTGTTCGAGGCGCGGCTCGGTCGCACCGACGACGATACCGAGACGGCGGAGCTCCGCCTCCGGCTCGCCGATATCTACGAGAACCAGATCCAGGATCTGCCCGCCGCGATCGACCAGTATCAGGAAGTGCTCCACGGCGAGAAGCTGTGGGAGCGCGGCGTCCAGGCGCTCGAGCGCCTCGTGATCCACGACGACCATCGCGCCCGCGTGATCGAGCTCCTCGAGCCGGTCTACCGCGCGCAGGATTGGTGGCAGAAGCTCGTCGTCGTGCTCGACGCGAAGCTCGAGTACGTGATGGACCCGATCGACCAGGTCCAGACGCTGCACGAGATCGCGGATCTCCACGAGGAGCGCGGTGGTGCGCTCGACCTCGCGCTCGCGGCCCTCGCGCGCGCCTGGCGGATCGATGTCGCCGACGATGTCGCGCTTACGAAGCTACTTTCGCTCGCGGGCAAGCTGCACGCGTGGGATGAAGCCGCGCGCACCATCGAGGACGGGGCCGCGTCGGCGTCGAACGGCGAGCTCGCCGCTGGCCTGTGGGCCAGGGCGGCCGAGCTTCACGAACAGCAACGCGGCGACAAGCGCCGCGCGATCGACGCGTGGCGCAAGGTCGACGAAGCGCGCGCGGACGATCTGCTCGCGCTCGCGGCACTCGATCGCTTGCTCGCGCTCGAAGGTCGCGTGCCCGAGCTCGTGCGCGTCGTCGAGCGCCGTGCGGAGCTTACCGAAGACGCGGGCGTGCGCCTCGTGCTGCTCCACCGGGTCGCTGCGCTCTACGAAGAGGTGCTCCAGGATCAGCCGAAGGCGATCGGCGCGTACAAGAACGTGCTCGGCGTCGACGACACCGACCTCGCGGCGCTCGATGCGCTGGAGCGGCTGTACCGCGCCGCGGCCGCTCGCGGCGAGCGCGATGCGCCTCGCGAGCTCGCGCAGGCGATCGAGCGCAAGATCGAGCTGACGCCGGAAGTCGCGGCCCGCCAGGAGCTGCGCCACGCGGCGGCGAATGTCTACGAGGCTCAGCTCGACGACGTCTATCAGGCGATCGGTCACCTCACGGCGATCCTCGATGACGACGCGGGCGATCAGACCGCGCTCGCGAACCTCGATCGGATCTACGCGAAGCAGAAGCTGTGGCCCGAGCTGCTCGATACGGTCGACAAGCGTGCGCTGCTCGCGGCGAACGCCCGCGATCGCGCCGACCTCGCGTTCCGCGCGGCAAAGCTGGTCGAGACCGAGCTCGGCGATGCCGATGCCGCGATCCCGCGTTACGGAGCGGTGCTCCAGGTGTTGTCGACGCATGAAGGCGCGCGCCAGGCGCTCGAGCAGCTGATGCAGCAGGACGACCTCGTGGAGGCCGCGACGCCGATCCTCGAGCGCGTCTACAAGACCGAGCGCGAAGCCCCCGGCCTGATCCGGGTCTACGAGCGCAGGTTGGCGGCCGCGGATCGCGATCCGATGGCGCGCAAGGCCGACTGGCAGGCACTCGCGGAGACTCGCGAGACGCTCGCGAACCAACCCGCGCAAGCGTTCGTCGTGTGGGGCAGGGCGCTCGCCGACGATCCGGAGGACGCCGACATCCTGCAGCCGCTGATGCGGCTCGCCGAGTCCCAGCAGCTGTGGCGCGAGCTCGCCGCACTGCTCGACGAACGGCTCGAGGATGCCGACAAGCCACTGCCGCCCGACGTCGATCAGGCGTACGCGATGCGCCTCGGCGCGATCGCCGAGGATCGCACGAGCGATCTCGATCGCGCGGCGCGCGCGTTCGATCGCGCGACGAAGGGGCCGGAGCCTCGCGCCGCACTGGCGTCGCTCGAGCGCGTGCTCGCGCGTGGCAACAAGGCCGCCGACCTCGCCGCGGTGCTGCGCCGTCAGGCCGATGCCGCGGAGAGCGAGCCGCAGGCCGCCGAGTACCTGTTCCGCATGGCGGACCTCCACGAGACGACGCTCGCGCAGCCGCGCGAAGCGGTCGCCGCGTATCGCGAGGTGCTCGGGCTCGATCCCTCGCACCCGCAGGCGCGGGCCGCGCTCGATCGCATGCTCGCGACGGCGTCGGCCGAGCACAAGCGCGACATCGTCGAGATCCTCGAGCCACTGTTCGAGCAAGATAACGATGCGCCCCGGCTCGTCCCGGTGCTCGAAGCGAAGCTCTCGGTCACGGACGATTCGATCGATCGCGCGGCGATCCTCCAGCGGCTCGTCGAGCTCGCGGAGCACAAGCTCAACGATCGCGCTCGTGCACTCGATGCGGCACTGCGCTGGCTCGCGGCCGATCCGAGCTCCCACCAGGCCCTCAACGAAGCGGAGCGGCTCGCCGAGCGCCTCGGCCAGTGGCAGGAGACCGCGCGCCAGCTCGAGGGCATCGTTCACGCGCCCGACGCACCGTCGCGCCCGGCCGATACCCAGGTCGCGCTGCTCGTGTTCCTCGGCCGGATCCAGCGCGACAAGCTCGGTCAGGCGGATGCCGCGATCGCGACGTACCGCGCCGCACTCGCACTCGAGCCCGACGAGCTCGCCGCACTCGATCCGTTGATCGAGATCCTGCGGATGCGCGGCGACAGCGCCGCTCTCGCCGAGGCGCTGCGCCAGCGCGCGAAGGCCGCACCGGATCCGAGCGAGCGCCGCACGGCGTTCGCCGAGGTCGCACAGATCTGCGAGCGCTCCGGCGACCGCGCGGGTGCGATCGCCGCATGGCGCGAGATCGCGAGCGACGACGATAACGATCGCGACGCGCTCGATCAGCTCGCGCGGATCTATCGGAGCGGTAGCACCGCCGACGATCGCAACTCGCTCGTCGAGGTGCTCCAGCGCGCCGCCCGCCTCGCGCCCGAGCCGGATGACGAGAAGAAGCTGCGCGTCGAGATCGCGCGGTTCGAGGGCGAGAGCCCGCGCGCCGTCGCAGCCTGGCAGGCCGTCGTCGACCTCGACCCCGAGGACCTCGGGGCGCTCGGCGAGCTCGAACGGGCGCACGGGCGCAACAACGACTGGATCGCCGTCGGCAACATCCAGACCCGGCGGCTCGACCTCGCGAATTCGACCTCCGACAAGGTCGCGATCTACGCCGAGATGGCGCAGCTCGCAGAGACCCGCCGGCACTCCGTCGATGACGCGATCACCGCTTGGTACTCGGCGCTCGAGATCGATAACACGAGCCAGCGCGGCTACGACGAGCTCGAGCGCTTGCTCGGCGCGGCGAGCCGCTGGCACGACCTCGTCGAGCTGCTCGAGCGGCGGGCGGAGCTCTACGGCACGCTCGGCGATACGACGATGGAGATCCAGGCGCTCGCTCGTGCGGCGGACGTTTGGGAAGGCAAGCTCGACAACCCGGATGCGGCGGGTGAGATCCTCGAGAAGATCCTCGCGCGCGAGCCCGGCTCGGTCGCTGCGCTGACCCGGCTGTCGAAGATCTACGAGCGCGCCGGCGACTGGCAGAAGTGCAAGACGACGCTCGAGCAGGCGCTGCGTCTCGACCCGAAGGGCCGCGACGCCGCGGATCTATTTTATCGGCTCGGCGAGGTCGCGCGCGTCGGCGATTCCGACGACGACACCGCGATCCAGCACTTCCAGCACGCGCTTCGCCACGATCCGGCGCACGCGCCTTCGATCGCCGCGCTCGAGAAGCTGGCGCGCGACCGCCGCGACAACGCGCTGCTCGCGCAGATGCTGCAGCGCAAGCTCGATGCAGCGGCCGGCAAGGACGCCGCGAACCTCGATCTCCTCGTCGAGATCGCGGATCTCGAGCGCAAGGCCGGTCGTTCCGATGCCGCACTCGCCGCACTCGCTCGCGCCGCGAACGCCGCGCCGGACGACACCCGCGTGCTCGCACCGCTCGCCGACATGTACTTCGCGGCCGGCCGGCTCGACGAGGCCGCTCCGATCTACGATCGGCTCGCGACCGAGGCGAAGACCGCGCGGCGGATGAAGGACGTCGCGAAGTTCCGCCAGCGCCAGGGCAGCATCCTCGAAGCGCGTGGCGATCAGCCGGGGGCACAGGCCGCGTACGAAGAAGCGCTGCGCGTGAACCCGACCGATGTCGTGACCATGACCGGCCTCGGCCGGCTGTACTTCGCGGGCAACGACTGGGAGAAGGCGCGCAAGATCTACCAGTCGCTGGTGCTCCAGAACATCGACCCCGAGGCCGGTGTGACCAAGGGCGAGGTGTACTGGGCGCTCGGCCGGATCCACATCGAGCTCGGCCAATCGCCGAAAGCGAAGTCGATGTTCCAGCGCGGGCTCGAGATCGAGCCCCAGAACCAGAAGCTCCGCGAAGCGCTGAGCCAGCTGAGCTGATCACGTGTTTCGTGCTCGTGCTCGTGCTCGTGCTCGTGCTCGTGCTCGAACAGGGAACGCGCGTCCGGTCATGCGCGACGAGCGTTCGTCACGTCGGCAGAGCGGTTGTAGGACGCGCCGATGATTCGTATGAGCACGTGCTCGTGGACTACCGCGCGAGCGCCGGTTCGGCCATGACGGGACGGACGTTCGTCACGTTGACAGGGCCTGTTGGCGTCGGCTGGCGCGAGGCGGCTAGCGCCAAGTAGTCGCACGGTCGTTTCGGACATCTCGCACGCTCGATCGTCCACTGTTGTAGTAAGGCGCCGATTCGTAGACGAGCACGAGCACGTGCACGTGCACGAGCACGTGTCGACCTACTTGATGTCGACGCTGATCGTCGACGTCACGCTGCCTTCGGTGATGTCGAAGTAGATCTTCGCGCCTTCCGGCAGCGGGCTCGGGCACGTGATGTCGTCGTCGAAGTCACCGTCATTCGGATCGTACGTCGCGGCGACCTTGGCCGAGGCCGGCGCATCGGCGGTGCCGACCCAACCCATGACCGAGTCGGGCTTCGCACCGGTCATCGGCTTGACCACGAGCTGCGTCGACACACCAGCGGCCGGCATGTCGCCTTCGCGCGAGATGTGGAACACCTGACCGTTCGACATCGTCGCATCACCGATATCGGTCGCACTCGTAGACGTGCAACCGGCAACCAACGCACACGCGATAAACAGGCGATGAATCGTCATGCTGCGACGAATTGCACGCGGCGGGCCGACTCTCATCGCGGTCTCATCCTCGCGAAATCAGCGAATCGCGCTGTGCGCGCCGATCACAGTGCGCCGCGCGACGCCGTGCTACTTCCCGCAAAGGGCTGCGGCGTGCGAGGCGGCGAGCGCGATCTGCTGCTCTTCTGAATGCGCGAGCTCGCGCAGTCTCGGCCGCGCGACGGCCGGGCACGCGTGTCCCATCAGACCGAGCCCGGTCGCGGCCGCGGCGACGACTTCGGGAAATGCGCCGTCTTCGAGCGCCGCGAGCAGCGCCTCGGCCGCGCCCTGCGGTGCGAGCTTGCCGACCGCGTACGCCGCGTTCTGCGCCAGTGCGAGAGCGTCCGCGGAATCGAGCGCCGCGCCGCGCCACTGGGTGAGCTTGCCGACCAGCTTCGTCGCGAGCCCGCGATCGCCGAGGTCCGCGGCGAGATCGACGGCTCGCTGGCGGAGCTCGATCGGCTGACGCTTGTTGTCCCAGGTCTGCGCGAGCAGGTCGGCAACACCGCCGGCCTTGCACTCGACGAGCGCCGCCAGCGCATCGCTGCGCACCGCGAGCTCGGGGTCGCGATGTACGGACTGATCGAGCGACTTCGCCGGGCCCGGCCGCGAGCACCGAGCGCCGAGCATCTCGGCGGCGCGCGCGCGAACCTCGGGCCAGGTGTCGCTCGCGAGCGTCGTCTGGATCACGCGATCGACGCCATCGGCATCGACGGCGCGATGCCATGGACCCGGCGTGCCGCCTTCGGTCGCGCCGAGCGCGGTGAGCGCCGCGTAGCGGACGCCCGGATCGGGCTCGCGCAAGAACAGCAGCACGAGATCGAGTGCCTCCGGTCGCGGCGCCTTCGCGATCGCGCGGGCGGCGACCTGATCGAACGCGCTGCGCGCGCTACCCGCAGGCAGGCTCTGGATCAGCTTGGCGAGCTCCGCGAGCGCCGGCGCATCGCCGAGGGAAGCGATGCCATCGACGAGCCGATAGCGGCGCTCGTAGTCGGTCGCGGTCGCGAGCGCGGCCGTGAACGCGGCGAGGGCAGGGGGCGCATCCGCCGCGGTCGCGTGCGCGCGGCGGGTGGCTGCACGATAGAGGTCGCCCGCAGCTTCCGGTGCGGTCGCTGCCTGCGCCGCGGACAACAGCGTCGCGATCGGAGCGGCCGCGAGACCCGTGATGATCGCGCGGCGCTGTGCGAGGTCGCCTTCGCCCGCGAGATCGATCAACAGCGCCGGATCCGACTTCGCCCGCGTGATCGAATCTGCGAGCGCCGCAGCGGCCGCTGCGCGATGCGCTTGCGCGAGCTCTTTCTTGACCAGGAGATCGTGGAGCTCCTGCGCGAACATCCCGCTCTCGCCGAGCGTCGCGAGCAGTTGATCGAGCTGGCGCTCGTCGACCTGGCCCTTCGCGATCGCCTGCGCGACGATCGGCCGCGCCGCCGGATCGCGGACCTGTGCGAGCGCGAGCACGATCCGCATCCGCGCCGCCATCGAGCTCGCATGCTGGAGCTCGCCGTCGAGCGCGGTCACTGCCGCCGCGCCGCGCCCCGCGAGGGCATGGGTCGCCGACGCGACATCGCGGTCGTCCGCGATCGCCTTCGCGAGCGCCGTCTCGCCACCCCCCGCGCGTTCGCCTTCTCCGTAGACCGCGAGCTCGCCGATCGCCAGCGTCGCTCCTGTCTTGGGTCCGTACGCTTCTTCGATCACGACGGTGACGCAGCCGTCGAGCGGCTCCGGCAGATCGACTACCTGCGCCGTCTCGGTATCCGCGAGGTCGACGTGCCATGCCTGCTTGTCACCGACGATCGCGATCCGCTTCGCACGATCGAGACCCTTGCCGGCGCCGGCCTGGATCCGGACCTGCACCGCCTTCGTCTTCGCGGCGCGGCTCGTGATCGTGAAGAACTGACCCTCGCCACTCGACGCGAGATCCTCGTGCCAGTAGGTCGTCGGCTTGCCGTCGTAGAGCTCCGTCGGGATCGCGAGCTCGCTGACGTTCGTCGCGCCCGGCTCGTACGACACGCCGCGGAGCTGGAACTCGAGCGGTGCAGGCGCTGCGCTCGGATCCGGCTTCGCGATCAGCGTCGCCGCGCGATCATCGATCTCGGTCGGCAGCTTCGAGAGCCGCCGCCACTTCTTGTCGTGCCAGCCTTCGGCGTAGAGGAACGCCGGCTTGCCGTCGCAGCGCGTGATGCCGGCGCGTTGCTGGTAGCGATACAGGCCATTCGGACCCGGCGCGATCGCGATCGCGTAATCGCCGTCGGGTGGGACTGGACCGGTCGCTTCTTCGAGCACGCGCGTCCAGCCGGTGCGGCGCTCGATGACGATCGTTTGCTCGCCGCTGCCGGTCGTGATCGCCGCGGCGATCGTCGGCACGCCCGCGACGCTTCCCGCGACGAGCCGCGCCGCTTTGACCTCGCCCTTCAGCTCGATCACGGCCTTGTCGGTCCCGCTGATCGTCAGCGCGCCGTGGTCGACGACCACGCGATCGACCTTGCCGTCGCCGTCGAGATCTTGATCGAGCTGAGCCAGCGGGGCGGCGCCGGCGGTCGCCGACACCAACAGCATGAGGAACGCGCCGCGCATGCCACGCACCTTAGCGCAGACACCCACAGCACCGCCCGAGTTGCGGCGTGTGCTAGTTGTCTTGGGCCGTGTTTCGCCCCGCCGACTTCACGTTCGACGTGCCACCCGCGCTGATCGCGCAGGAGCCCGCGGCCGTGCGCGATCGGTCGCGGCTGCTCCACGTCCAGCACGACTCGCTGACCGACCTCCAGTTCACCGACATCGTCGAGCTCCTGCCGCGCGACGCGATCCTCGTCGTCAACGATACGCGCGTGATCCCCGCGCGCGTGCTCGGCAAGAAGCCGACCGGCGGCAACGTAGAGCTGCTGGTGCTCGAGCCCGAGCCCGCGGTCTCCGCGCCACCGGGAGCCGCCGCGTGGCGCGCACTCGCGCGTGCGCGCCGGCCGATCCGCGCCGGCCAGACGATGGTCGTGTCCGACGGCACGACGATCGAGTTCCTGACCGAACGGGCCGAGGATGGCTCGATCGTGGTCGCACTGCCGGGCGATCCGTACGCGCTCCTCGATCGGGTCGGTCACATCCCGCTGCCGCGCTACATCCAACGCGAAGACGGGGCGGCCGATCGCGAGCGCTACCAGACGATGTTCGCGACCCAGCCGGGCGCGGTCGCGGCCCCGACCGCCGGCCTCCACATGACGCCGGCGATCGCCGAGCAGCTGACCGCGCGCGGGATCGCGATCGCGTCGGTCACGCTCCATGTCGGCTACGGCACGTTCGAGCCGATCCGCGTCGACGATATTCGCGAGCACCACATGCATCGCGAGCGCTACGTGATCCCCGAGGCGACCGCCGCGTTGATCGCGACGGGCCGGCCGATCGTCGCGCTCGGCACGACCGCGCTGCGTGCACTCGAGGCTTCGCGCGGGATCGCCGGCACCGGCTCGACCGATCTCTTCATCTATCCGGACGCGGGCCACACGTTCCTCGTGAACCACCTGATCACGAACTTCCACCTTCCCGAATCGACGCTGTTGATGCTCGTGTGCGCGTTCGCCGGCACCGAGCGCGTGCTCCGCGCATATCGCCACGCGGTCGCCGCGCAATACCGGTTCTTCAGCTACGGCGATGCGATGTTGGTGCACCGTGAAGTTTGATCTCCCCACGCCCGGTTGGTCGTTCGAGCTCCTCGCCACGCTCGGTAAGGCGCGCGCCGGCATCCTCCACACGCCGCGCGGCGATATCGAGACGCCGGTGTTCATGCCCGTCGGCACGGCCGGCACCGTCAAGGCGATGACCGCCGACGAGCTGCGCGCGCCGCCGCTCGACGCGAAGATCATCCTCGGCAACACGTATCACCTCTATCTGCGGCCCGGCCTCGAGGTGATGAGCCACGTCGGCGGGCTCCACAAGTTCGCGGCGTGGGACCGACCGATCCTCACCGACTCCGGTGGCTTCCAGGTGTTCTCGCTCGCGGCGCTCGGCGAGCTCGACGACGACGGCGTCACGTTCCGCTCGCACATCGACGGCAGCAAGCACCGACTGTCGCCCGAGATCTCGATGAACATCCAGCGCGTCCTCGGCTCGGACATCGCGATGTGCTTCGATCAATGTCCGCCCGGCGACGCCGACAACGCGACCCACGAGGTCGCGCTCGCGCGGACGACCGCATGGGCGCAGCGCTGCCGGCTCGCCCCGCGCGCCGAAGGTCAGGCGCTATTCGGGATCGTCCAGGGCGGCATCGATTCCGACCGGCGCAAGCGCCACATGGCGGAGATCACCGCGCTCGACTTCGACGGCCATGCGCTCGGCGGGCTCGCCGTCGGCGAGGGCATCGCCGACACGTACCGGATCCTCGACGAAGTGGCCCACCTGCTGCCGGCCGAGCGGCCGCGCTACCTGATGGGCGTCGGCACGCCGCAGGACCTGACGACGGCGGTCGCAGCGGGCATCGACATGTTCGATTGCGTGATGCCGACCCGCAACGCGCGCAACGGATATCTGTTCACCCAGTCGGGCGCGCGGGTGAACATCCCGAACGCGGCGAACCGGATGGACACCGGTCCGATCGATCCGGAGTGTCCTTGCGCCACATGCCGGACCCATTCGCGGGCGTACCTGCGACACCTCTACCAGGCCAAAGAGATCCTCTACGCGAGGCTCGCAACCCTGCACAACCTCACGTTCTACGCCCGCCACGTCCGGGCGATGCGCGACCGGATCCTCGCCGACGGCGAGCGGGTCTGACTTCGGCTTGACCTACCTATAGGCGAAGGGTACAAACCCTCGGTTTTCCGAGGTAACTCCCATGAACGCCATGTCCCCGATCGTGATGATGCTCGTGATGTTCGGAATCTTCTACTTCATCCTGATCCGTCCGCAGGTGAAGAAGCAGAAGGAGCATCAGGCGATGCTCGGCAAGCTCGGCAAGGGTGACGAAGTCATCACCCGCGGCGGCGTGATCGGCAAGATCACCGGCGTTTCCGAGGACGGCATCCTCGTCCTCGAGCTCCAAGAGAAGGTCCGCGTTCGCGTTCCGCGCGCGTACGTCGAGGGCAAGTGGGAAGGCAAAGTCCCCGAAGGCGCTGCGAAGAGCGCTGCCTGAGTTCCGTAACGACGCATTGGCAATCTGATTTTTCGTAGCTACAGGGTGGCCTCATGGATCGCAGTCTGAAGTGGCGCACGCTCGCGCTGTTCGCGATGTTGGTGCTGTGCGTATGCACGCTCGCGCCGAGCATCTGGGGACGTAAGAACTTCCCCACCGTCTGGCCGCTGAACAAGTTGTTCGGCAGCGAGATCAACCTCGGTCTCGATCTCCAGGGCGGAAAGCACATCGTCTACAACATCGACCTCGACAAGGCGATCGACGACAAGGCGTCGGAGATCAAGAACGACGTCCAGTCGCGCCTCGCCGACGACAAGATCAAAGGCGTGGTTCGCACGCCGTCGGTGCCGCTCGGCACCGTGATCGTGACGCTCGAGGATCCGACGAAGCTCGCGGAGCTCAAGACCAAGGTCAACAGCGACTACAACGACCGCGAGAAGACGATCGAGTTCGAGACCTGCCAGCCGGGCTCGGACATCGGCACCGATGCGAATGCGCCGTCGACGAAGTCGCTGTGCTTCATCGTGTCGACCGCGTACGCGGACGGCATCAAGAAGGGCGCGCTGACCAACGCCGTCGCCACGATCCGTGACCGCATCAACGAGAAGGGCGTCGCCGAGCCGAGCGTGGTCGAGAAGGGCGATGACATCATCGTCGAGCTGCCCGGCGATCCGAAGAGCCAGGCGATCGTCGATACCGAGGAGCTGATCGCGCGCACCGCGAAGCTCGAGATGAAGGTCGTCGACGACTGCACGAACCCGCCGCCGACGGGCTGCACCAAGGACGGCACGCACAACGGTTCGGTCTACATGACGAACCTCTATCGTCACGTCGGCTCCGACAAGAAGGACCAGGCGAGCGACCCCGAGGCGAAGCGTCTCGAGATCCAGGCGCTCGTCGATCACTGGAAGCCCGAAGAGGGCGGCGGTGCGCACACCGACTATTACCTCTACGCGCCGGATCGCACCGAAGTCGTCCCGTACACCTGGGCGAAGAAGCACGACAAGCTGACCAAGGATTCCGCGATCCAGGGCGACCCCAACTCGCCCGACGCGAAGGTCTCGGTCTCGATCACCGGCCGCGAGGTCATCGACCGCTACCTGTTCGGCGATCCCGACCTTTCGCCTCCGTACCCCGGCCTGGTCGCGACCGACAAGACGGTCAAGGTCCCCGACGATCACCAGCTCGGCTACGAGATGGTCGAGCCGCAGCCCGGCGCGAAGGATCGCCGCAACCACTGGCGCACGTACTACCTCGAGCGCGCCGTCCGTCTCACCGGCTCGGCGATCTCGAACGCGAGCGGCACCTACGACCAGACCACGAACCGGCCGGTCGTCTCGCTCGAGTTCAACCGCTTCGGCGGTCGGATCTTCGGCGACGTGACCTCGCAGATCGTCGGCATGAAGTTCGCGACGATCCTCGACGACAAGGTCAAGTCGGCGCCGACGATCAACGGCGCGATCCGCGGCGGCCGCGCCCAGATCACGATGGGCGGCAGCGATGCGGTCACGATGGAGAAGGAGCGCGACGACTTGGTCGCCGTGCTGAAGACCGGCTCGTTGCCGGCGCCGCTGCGCGAAGCCTCGCACTCGGATGTCGGTCCGACGCTCGGTCGCGACGCGATCCAGAAGACCAAGTTCTCGTTCGAGCTCGGCATCGCGCTCGTGATCCTCATCATGGTCGGCGTCTATCGCTGGTCGGGATGGATCGCAGTGTTCGCGGTCGTGTTCCACATCCTCCTGACCCTCGCCGTGATGGCGCTGTTCGGCGCGACACTCACGTTGCCAGGCATCGCAGCGATCGTGCTGTCGATCGGCATGGAGGTCGACGGCAACATCCTGATCTACGAGCGGATACGAGACGAATTGAATCTAGGTAAATCCGTGCGCGGCGCGATCGATCTCGGATTCTCGCGCGCATTCACCGCCATCCTCGACGGTCAGCTCACCACCGCCGCCGCCGGCTGGGTGCTCCTGCAGTACGGCTCGGGCCCGATCAAGGGCTTCGCCGTGATGCTGCTCGTCGGCGTGTTCACCACCCTCACCACCAACATCTGGGTTACCCGGATCCTCTTCGACTGGAACGTTGCCAGGAAGAAGGGGAACTTGGTGACGATCTCGATCTGAGGCGCGGGGAAGAACGACCATGAGTGACAAAGAACCCGTAGCCGCTACTCACAAGCACAAGTTCCGCTACCTGCTGCCGCCGGGGAACAACTTCGCGTTCGTCGCGAAGTTCCGGATCTGGCTGATCATCTCGGTCCTCTTGATGGCCGCCAGCATCACCGTCTTGTTCGTGAACAAGTCGGTGCGCGGCGAGTACATGAACTGGACGATCGATTTCAAAGGCGGAACCGAGATCATCTACGCCTTTAAGAGCAAGGCGACCCACGACTACGTCAAGCTCGACCCGGCGCAGGTCCGCGAGGCGCTCGCCAAGTCCGGCGAGACCGCACTCGAGGTCAGCGACATCGGTTGGGAAGAGGGCGGCAAGCAGATCGAGGGCAAGATCATCCGCACCGAGCGGTTCACCGCCCTCAAGCCGGAAGCCGAGGCGAAGGCCCTGGCCGACTTCAAGGAGAAGTTCGGCAAGGCCGACCCGGATCTCCGGATCTCGTGGTCGGGCGATCGCCTCTACACCCACGGCAAGAAGCTGATCGCGCAGGCCGACGCGGCCCCGATCTTCGTCGCCGCGGGCCTCGAGATGAAGGAGTGGCTGCCGGCCGAAGCGGCGCAGTTCACCCACGCCGACGAGGGCACGGGCGAGTTCAGCGAGACGTTCGCGATGTGGGGTCTCGATCGCCAGTACCAGCGGCTGCTCGAGAAGGCGTTCCCCGACACCGACGTGATCGTCTCGAACAGCTACGGCATCGGCGCGAAGGCCGGTGACAAGCTGCGCGACGACGCCGCGAAGTCGATCGTCTACGCGATCTTCCTGATCATGCTGTACCTCGCGTTCCGGTTCGATATCCGGTACGCGCCGGGCGCCGCGTTCGCGACGATCCACGACGCGATCATGGTCATCGGCGTATTCGCGGTGACCTGGGAACCCGTGTCGCTCGTGTCGGTGGCAGGCCTTCTGACCGTCATGGGTTACTCGGTCAACGACACCGTGATCGTGTTCGACCGAATTCGCGAGAACCAGGCGAAGCTGAAGGACAAGAAGGTCGAGCGGATCATCGACATCTCGATCAACGAGATGCTCGTCCGCACGATCCTCACGTCGTCGACCGTGTTCGCGACCACGCTGATCATGAACATCTTCGGCACCGGCGACGTGAAGAACTTCGCGTTCGCGATGAACATCGGCGTGATCGTCGGGACGTACTCGTCGATCTTCCTTGCCGCGCCGATCTTCATGTACATCTCGCGCAAGTGGTACTCGGGCCCGCCGAAGAAGCGGAACCTGCCCGTGAGCGTCCAGCCGGACACCGGCGGCGACGCCGAGTAGCTAGCTGCCGCGTTCTGCGGCATTGACGACACCGAGGACTGCCGATACCAACGCGCGATGAATCGCGTGTTGATCGCGGCTGTGTTGGTTGCCGCGTGCAAGCAGTCGCACTCGGACGAAGCTCGTACGGGCTCGTCTTCGCCGCAGGTTGCCGCGCCGGCTCCACACGACGGCGAGAAGATCGCTCTGAACGAAGGGGACGGCGCTGGGGCAGCGGAGATCGCGACCCGCTACATGCACGCGATGGGCACGCGCGACTGGGCAGGCGCTTGCGCGACCCGGCCGAAGAGCGAGCGCGACGAGATGGCTCGCATCGCGGGCTCGTGCGAGAAAGCCTTCGCCATGATCGGCGAGAAACAGCCGGTCGAGATGATGGCGAACGAACGTCGTCGCAACGGCTGTGCGCCACCGCGGCACGCAATGGGCTGTTGACTTCAGCCAACCCGGCCAAGCGCGTCCGATGGGCACGCTGATCGTGACGAAGGAGAACGCCCGTTGGTTCGTGATCGATGTGCCCGACGATCAGAACTTCTGACGCGAGACTCGTCGCGCGTTCGCTTCGTGCGATCCCGGGATCTGCAGATTTGCCCGGGATCTCGCGCGGTTCGGTGTCAGAGGGGCGCCGTAGGTTGCGCGCGTGGATGCCCGTCTGCGTGCGCTCGATGATCGAATCGTCAGTCGAATCTCGTCGACGCTGCGGGTGAGGCCGGCGACGGCGCGCTGCCTGGTGGCGCGCGGCGTGACCGAGCCGAGCGAAGCGCAGGGCTTCATCGATCCGCGGCTCGCGGCGCTGCGGCCACCGCAGGGCTTGGCTGGTATGGCACCGGCGGTCGGGCGGATCGCGGATGCGGTCGAGCGCGGCGAGCGGATCGGCGTGTTCGGCGACTACGATGTCGACGGCGTGACCACCGCGGCGCTCTTGACCTCGTTCCTGCGCTCGGCGGGCGCGATGGTCGAGTGCGCGGTCGCTCGGCGCGATGCCGGTTATGGCTTCACGACGCAGGCGGCGGCGGACTTCGCGCAGCGCGACTGCAAGCTGGTCGTGACCGGCGATTGCGGCACGAACGACCTCGAGGCGATCCTCGCGGGCGCGGCGCTCGGCATCGAGGTGATCGTCGTCGATCACCACACGGTGCCGGCGGCGGGCACGGTGCATCCGTCGTTCTCACTCGTGAATCCGTTCCGCACGGACTCGACGTTTCCGTTTCGCGGGATGGCTTCGGTCGGGCTCGCGTTCTACGTCGCGGCATCGGTGCGGACCGAGCTTCGCGATCGCGGCTGGTTTCGCACGCGGCCGGAGCCGGACGTCCGCGACCTGCTCGATCTCGTCGCGCTCGGTACCGTCGCGGACCTCGTGCCGCTGAATGCGGAGAATCGGATCCTGACCGCGCTCGGGATGCGCCGGCTGCAGAGCAGGGCGCGCCCGGGGATCGCGGCGCTGCTCGCGTCGGCGAACGTCGATCCGGATCGCGAGATCGACGCGCGGACGATCGCGTTCAAGCTCGCACCTCGGTTGAACGCACCTGGCCGGCTCGGCGCGGCGGAGCCGTCGCTGTCGCTGCTACTCTCGGAACACGGCGATGCCATGCAGCGCGCCGAGGTGCTCGAGCAGGCGAACACCGAGCGCCGGTCGATCCAGGATCGCGTCGTCGAGGAAGCGCTCGCCCGGCTCGAGGGGCAGGAGATCGGTCCCGCGATCGTGCTCGCCGGCGAGAACTGGCCGATGGGCGTCGTCGGCATTGTCGCGGCGAAGCTCGTCGACAAGTACCAGCGTCCAGCGTTCGTGATCGGTCTCGATCCAGTCGCCGGCATCGGCCGCGGTTCCGCGCGCACGCGCACCGGCGTTAGCCTCTACGAAGCGCTGCATCAGGCGGCGCAGGATCCGCGCACGGGTCTCCAGCGCTGGGGCGGTCACGCGATGGCGGCTGGCTTCACGGTCGGCTACGAGAACATCGCGGCGCTGACCGAAGCGCTCGGCGTCGCGTGCGGCAAGCTCGCGGAGGGCTCGGGCCCGGTGTCGACTCACGTCGAGATCGACGCCGAGGTCCATCTCGGCGAGGTCGACGAGCGGCTCGCGCAGGAGCTCGCGGGCCTCGGGCCGTTCGGTCAGAACAACCCGAACCCGGTGCTCGTGACGCGCGCGGCGAAGGTGACCTCGGTCCGCCGGGTCGGCGACGGAAAGCATCTCAAGCTTACGGTCGAGGATCGCGAGCACACCTCGCGCGACGCGATCGGCTTCGGGCTCGGCGAGCGCCCGGTCGAGGTCGGCGCGCACCTCGATCTCGCTTTCGTGCCGAAGGTGTCGACGTGGCAGGGCCGGCGCAACGCCGAGCTCGAGGTGTCGGACCTGGCGATCGTTTCGTAGCCGTACTAAGACATCGACGTGACGGACGAGACGGACGACGCACCGGTTCCGAAGCTGCCGCGAGGGAAGGGCATCAAGCTCGGCACGGCGGAGCTGTTCCGGATCGCGATCACGATCTTGTTCTTGATCGCCGTCATCATGCTGACGAAGCCGTGCTCGCAGGCGGTGTCGACGTTCGTCGTCGGTTTCGGATCTGGATCCGGCTCGGGCTCGGGCTCGGGCTCGGCCAAGGTCGATCCGTACGAGCGGTTGACGCCCGGCATGACCGAGCAACAAGTCAAAGATGCGATCGAACGATCCAAGGCGAAGAACGCGGCACTCGCGGGATCCGGATCGAGCACGGGCTCTGGCAACGGATCGAGCGCGCTCGCGCCCGCGGTGAACCCGGCGATGCAACGCAAGTCGCCGACGACGAATCCGTAGCTGTTAGCGCTTCCACAGCACCGCGTGGCGACCACACGGCATCTGGGCGCGACGCTTCTCGACCTCGGCGCCGGTCAGCGCCTGCGCGACCACGCCATCGCCCTCGGCGCGCTCGCCGACGATCGTGCCCCACGGATCGACGATCAGCGAGTGGCCGTAGCTCTCGCGCTTTTCGTTGTGCTTGCCCCACTGTGCGGCCGCGACGATCCACACCTGGTTCTCGATCGCGCGCGCGCGCATCAGCACGTGCCAGTGCGCCGCGCCGGTGTGCGCGGTGAAGGCCGCCGGAATCACGACGACCTGGGCGCCGAGATCTTGGGTCAGCTTGCGGTAGAGCTCCGGGAACCGGAGGTCGTAGCAAATCGACAGTCCGACCGGCACGCCCTCGATATGGACGACCTCGATATCCTCGCCCGCGACCGTGCCGTCGCTCTCGCGGAGGACCGCCCCGCCCGGGATGTCGACGTCGAACAGGTGGATCTTGCGATACCGGGTGACCAGCTTGCCGGTCGGATCGACGACGACGCACGTGTTGTAGGCGCGCTTCGCATCGCCGGCGACGGTCTCGGGAGTGCCTCCGCCGATGATCCAGATCCCGTGCTTGCGGCAGAGCTCCCCGAGCAGCTGCATCACGGGCCCCGAGCCATCGAGGACCTCGGCGGCGACCATCTTGTCGCCCTCGCGGGCGCCCAGGAACGAGAAGCACTCCGGAAGCACGACCAGCTTCGCGCCCCCGGCGGCGGCTTCGCCCACCAGCTTCCGGCAGACCTCGAGGTTCGCGGCCAGATCTCCGATCGACCGCATTTGGACCGCGGCCACGTTCAGCTGCCAGCTCATGAGTTGTTTCTATCACTTGGAGGCCATGCCCCACAGACATAAAGGGCTTGCTCTCGGATCTCGCGAATGGTACCCATCGGCCTGCTGAAATCGCATCGCGGTTGAGGTGGCCCTTTCGGCCACCTTTTTTTTCGCTTCGATCATGTCCCGAAACCCGCTCCAAGCCACTTTGATCAAGATTATCGAGCCCGTCGTCCAAGCCGCCAAGCTCGAGCTGGTCGACGTGCGCTTTCTGTTGGAGCAGGGTGGCTGGACGCTACGGGTCCAGATCGACGTTCCGGTCGAGCGGATCACCGACGTCAACGAAGTCCCGACCGAGCGCGTGTCGCTGCTCGAGTGCGAGGACATGTCGCGCGAGCTGTCGGCGGTCCTCGACGTCGAGGATCCGATCAAGCAGGCGTACTCGCTCGAGGTCAGCTCGCCGGGCATCGACCGGCCGCTCCGCACCGCGGCGCACTTCAAGCACTTCGTCGGCAGCGAAGCGAAGATCGCGCTCGCGATTCCGCTCCAGCTGCCGGCCGGCGAGCGCCGCAACTTCAAAGGAATTCTCCGCGCCGCGACCGACTCCCACGTCACGATCGAGTGCGACGGCCAGCCGTTCGAGCTCGTCATCGATGACATCGACCACGCGAAGCTCGTCCCGGATTGGGACGCCGTGATGAAGGGCAAGTCCGGGGTCGGCGCACCGACTCCCAAACCGATCAAGCCGGGCCATCGCCCGTCGCAGAAGCACAAGCACTAGAGGACGACATGGAAGCCAAACTCGACATGGTTCTCGAGCAGGTAGGCCGAGACAAGAACATCGACAAGAGCGTGCTGATCAGCGCGCTCGAGCAAGCCATCCTCACGGCGGCGAAGCGCACCTTCGGCATGAACCGCGAGATGGAAGCGAAGTTCAACGCGGAGACCGGCTCGGTCGACCTCTTCCTGATCGTCAACGTCGTCGAGGACGACGCGATCGAGGGTCGCGAGATCACCGTCGAGGATGCGCACAAGGCGGGCCTCGAGGCCGAGCTCGGCGACGAGCTGTTGTTCCAGGTGTTCTACCGCGCCGAGGACGACGATCGCGCTCGCGAGCAGGACGAGAAGTTCGGCGTGATGATCGACCTCAAGAACGCGTCGAAGAAGTTCGGCCGGATCGCGGCGCAGACCGCGAAGCAGGTCATCTACCAGCGCGTTCGCGAGGCCGAGCGCGACAACGTGTTCAACGAGTTCAAGGATCGCAAGGGCGAGATCATCCCCGGCATCGTCCGCCGCTTCGAGCGCGGCGCGCTCGTCGTCGATATCGGCAAGGCTGAAGCCGTGCTGCCGATGCGCGAGCAGGTGCCGCGCGAGAGCTACCGCGTGGGCGACACGATCAAGGCGTACTGCCTCGACATCGACCGCAACGCGCGCGGCCCGCAGGTGATCCTGTCGCGCACGCACAAGGGCCTGCTCGAGAAGCTGTTCGAGCAAGAGGTCCCCGAGATCTACGAGAAGATCGTCCGCATCGAGAGCTCGGCTCGCGAGCCGGGTGCGCGCGCGAAGATCGCCGTGTCGTCGCGCGATCGCGACGTCGATCCGGTCGGCGCGTGCGTCGGCATGAAGGGCAGCCGCGTTCAGGCGGTCGTCCAGGAGCTCCGCGGCGAGAAGATCGACATCGTCCCGTACGACGACGATCCGGCGCGGTTCGTGTGCAACGCGATCGCGCCCGCCGAAGTGAAGCGCGTGATCATCGACGCCGAGGGCCATCGCATGGAGCTGATCGTCCCCGACGACAAGCTCTCGCTCGCGATCGGCAAGAAGGGCCAGAACGTCCGCCTCGCGTCGCAGCTCACCGGCTGGCGCATCGACATCCACTCGGAATCGAAGATCTACGAGCTCGAGCGCCGTGCGAAGGAGCAGATCGCGCACGCGATCGCGCCCGAGTTCGACATCACGATCGCGGAGAATCTCTTCAAGCTCGGCTGGCGCTCGGTCGGCGAGCTCGCGCGCGCACACATCGAGGAGCTCGCGGGTCTGCCGGGTATCGGCGGCCCCGAGGGCGCTCACAAGGTGATCGACGGTGCGAAGGCGTACGTCGCCGGTGGCGGTCGCCGCAGCAAGGACGATCTCCGCAAGGAGTCGGAGCGCCGCTCCGCGATGTCGGGCGACCAGCAGCTCATGGAGCTCGACGGGGTCGACGAAGAGGTGCTCGGCGTGCTCCACACGGCGAACATCCACTCGCCCGAAGACCTCATCAAAACGCCGATTGATCAGGTCGCGACCGCGACCGGCATCGACATGGGCGACTTGGCGCGGCTCCGCCAGCGCGCCATCAGCTGGCTCTCGGAGGTTTCCTCGTAGTGACGCATACCCCGCTTCGCACTTGTACGGGTTGCCGCGCGGTCGAACCGCAGGCGGCGCTCGTGCGCGTAGCGTTCGCGCCGGGCGGCGACCTCGTGGTCGGCCGGTCGGCGGGGAGGGGTGCGTACGTCCACCACCGGGCTAGCTGTTTGGACGGGGCGGTGCGGGGTGGGCTCGCTCGGTCGTTCCGACGGGCGATCCCGCCAGCGCAGCTTCGCGGACTTGCCGCGAAGCTGTCATCAACCGACGACAATCACGGGCAAACGCTCGCTGGCCAGGTGGGCGGAGAAGCTGTAAGAACTGTGGCTCGGACTTCCGGTGCCGAGGCGAAGGACTGACCAAGGGTAAAGATGCGCGTTTACGAGATTGCAAAAGAGGTCGGCATTCCGAACAAGGACCTCATCGCCAAGATCCGAGCGCTCGGACTCGAGGTGAATAACCACATGTCCTCGCTGGACGCGGACGATGTGGCGCGCATCAAGCGCTCGCTCGAAAAAGAGAAGGGCACTCCGGCCCCCGCGCAACCCCAGAAGCTCTCGTCCGGGACGGTGTTGCGCCGTCGTTCGAGCGGCGACAAGGCTTCGGATGACGACGCTCCTGCGCCGGCTCCGAGCGTGACGGCGCGCCCTGCGCCGGCACCGGCCCCCGCGGCTCCTGCACCGGTGATCCGCCGTCGCGTCGAAGCGACCCCGGAGCCCGAGGCCAAGCCCGCTCCGCGCGTCGAGGCTCGCACTGAAGCTCCGGCGCCCGCGCCCGTCCAAGCGCCGGTCGTGCGTCCGGAACCGAAGGTCGAAGCGCCGAAGCCGGCGCCCGTCGTCGCGCAAGCGCCGTCGCGTCCGACCCCGCTGCCCGCCGAGCTCAAGCCTGCACCCGCGCCGGCTCCGACGCCGGCCCCGGCCCCTGTTGCCGCTGCACCCGCACCGGCCCCGAAAGTGGAGAAGGTTATCGAACGTCCCGCTCCGGTCGTCGTCACGCCTCCGCCACAGGCGCCTGCCGCGGTCGCCGCAGCAGCACCCGAAACTCCGACTGTGCCTTCGCGCTCGCGCGTGATCGTCGCCGGTCCCCAGGTCGTCGCTCGTACGAGCGCCGAGGCTGGATCCACGCACGGTGGTCAGCGCGTCGTCGACGTGCAGCCGCCGCCGTCGACGCCACTGCCTCCGCGGGTCACGCCGGTTCGTCCGGCCGCCGGCACGCAGACGCACGCGGCACCCGCCGCCGCGGCTGCAACACCGGAGCCCGTCGACGCGCGCACGCAGTTCGAGCGCGATCTCGAGCGCGCGCGTGCTCGCACCGCCGAGAAGCCGTCGACCCGGTCGGTCGAGGTCGACATGACCGTACGCGGCAACGGCTCGAACGGCTCGCATGGCGAAGACACCGCGCCGCAGCCCGCGCGCGATCCGTCGCGTCCAGCGGTCGGCACCGTGATCGCGCTGCCGCCTCGGATCAAGATCACCGAGCGCACGCCGATCAGTGGTCGTCCGGCGCCCGGACCGCAGCCACCGAACCCGATCCGCGGTCGGTTCGCGCAGCAGCAGCAGCGCGGTGGCCGCCCCGGTGGTCCGCACGGCGGCCACGGCCGTCACGACATGAAGAAGCTGCCCCTCGGTAAGAAGGGCAAGCAGACGACGATCACCACGCCCGCCGAGCACAAGCGCGTCGTCCGCATCGAGGACACGATCTCGGTGTCCGAGCTCGCCCGCAACATGGGTATCAAGGCGCCCGAGGTGCTGAAGAAGCTCTGGGGCATGGGCATGACGGGCGTGAACATCAACGCCGCGATCGACTTCGACACGGCGCAGATCCTCGCGAGCGAGTTCGGCTACGAGGTCCAGAACGTCGCGTTCAAGGAAGAAGAGGCGTTCACCCAGAAGTCGGAGGACGGCGGCGAGAGCGTCACGCGCGCGCCGGTCGTCACGATCATGGGTCACGTCGACCACGGCAAGACCACGCTGCTCGACGCGATTCGCAAGACGCGCGTCGCGGCCGGCGAGGCCGGTGGCATCACCCAGCACGTCGCGGCCTACAAGGTCGCGGTGCCGGGGCATGGCGATATCGTGTTCCTCGATACGCCGGGCCACGAGGCGTTCACCGAGATGCGCGCTCGCGGCGCGCAGGCGACCGACATCGTCGTGCTCGTCGTCGCGGCGAATGACGGCGTGATGCCGCAGACGCTCGAGGCGTTGAACCACGCCAAAGACGCGAAGGTGAAGATCATCGTCGCGGTCAACAAGATCGACATGCCGGACGCGGCCCCCGAGCGGATCAAGCAGCAGCTCGCCGAGCAGCAGCTGATCGCCGAGGACTGGGGCGGTGACACGATCTACGTCAACGTCTCGGCCATCAAGGGCGAGAACATCGACAAGCTGCTCGAGTCGATCGCCGTGACCGCCGAGGTCATGGAGCTCAAGGCCGATCCGGCGAAGCCGGCGAGCGGTCTCGTGATCGAGGCGCGCCTCGACCGCAACCGCGGTCCGATGGCGACCGTCCTCGTCCAGGAAGGCACGCTGCGCGCGGGCGACATCGTCGTCGCCGGCCGCACCTACGGCAAGGTCCGCGCGATGCTCGACGATCGTGGCAACACGATCGAAGAGGCCGGTCCGTCGACCCCGGTCGAGTTGCTCGGTCTCGATGGCGTGCCCGACGCCGGCGACCAGGTCAACGCGGCTGAGGACGACAAGGTCGCGAAGCAGGTCGTCGAACACCGTCGCCAGCAGTTCCGCAAGCGCGAGCTCGCTTCGACGGGTCGCGTCTCGCTCGAGAGCCTGATGGAGCGGATCTCCGAGGGCGTCGATCAGAAGGAGCTGAAGATCGTCCTCAAGGCGGACGTTCAGGGCTCCGCCGAGGCGCTCAAGGCTGCACTCGTGAAGCTGACGACCGAGAAGGTGAAGGTCAACGTGATCGGCACCGGCGTCGGCGGCATCACCGAGAGCGATGTCAACCTCGCGAAGGCCGGCAACGCGATCATCGTCGGCTTCCACGTCCGTCCTGCGGGTAAGAGCAGCAAGCTCGCCGAGCAAGAGGGCGTCGACATCCGGCTCTACGACATCATCTACGACGCCCTCGACGAGGTGCGGAGTGCGATGGCGGGTCTGCTCGCGCCGATCAAGCGCGAGGTCGCGATGGGTCAGCTCTCGGTGCGCGAGACGTTCGCGATTCCGAAGATCGGCGTCGTCGCGGGCTGCATGGTCACGAACGGCAAGATCAACCGCAAGGCTCACCTCCGCATCGTCCGCGATGCGGTCCAGGTCTACGAAGGCAAGATCGGCTCGCTGCGTCGCTTCAAGGACGACGTCAGCGAAGTCTCGAACGGCTTCGAGTGCGGTGTGATGGTCCAGGGCTGGAACGAGATCAAAGTCGGCGACGTCATCGAGGCCTACGAGGTCGTCGAGGAAGCCGCGAAGCTCTAATGGCTGGCTACGCTTACCTCGACAGCTTCGAGCACATCGACCGCATCCTGAGCGCCCGCGCGCATCAGGTCGAGTCGAAGCAATTCGTCCCGATCTACTGGCTCGCGATGTTCGAGCCCGGCGACCTCCGCACCGAGCCGCTCACGGGCGTGCGCTATGCGAAGACGCCGGACTCGCACTTCGTCGTCGCGCCGCCGTATCTCGTCGCCGATGCGACGACCGCGATGGCGCGCCTCAAGCGCCGCACGCCGGCCCTCGCGACGCTCGGCGGCGAGGCGCATCGCAAGATGCTCACCGAGTTCGGTGCGTTCGCGCGCAGGCTGAAGCCGTCGATCATGGTTCGTCTCGACGACCTGACCAGCGGCAAGTCGATGACTGGCTTCGTCGAGCATATGCGCGGCGCGCTCGAGCTCTGCAAGAAGCTCGACGACACGACCATCCACCCCGACAGCTACTTGATCGAGCCGCTGGCGACGGTGTGGGCCGGGCCGGACTGGAAGGCCAACGAGCACCAGGAGAACCTCCTGTCGGGCTGGGGTTGGCGGGTGTCGCCCGAAGAGCGCGCGAAGAACTCGTCGGCGCGTAAGTGGAACAAGCTCGTCGGCGACAGCCCGACGAACGTGATCGAGTACACGGTGAATCGCGCGTTTGCCGCCGACGAGGTCCTCACTCATCCGAAGCTCGGCGCGGGCGTCGTGACGCGCGTCGTCGACGCGAACAAGATCGAAGTGCTGTTCCGCGAGGGCTTGCGAACGCTCGTGCACGGCCGCCGCTGATTGCGGTAACGTGCGTGGGTGTACGTCGGCATCGCCAAGATCAGCCTCGTGATCGGCGAGAGTCATTCGCTGAAGCAGAAGCGGATGGTGCTGCGCCGGATCAAGGATCGCGTGCGCGAGCGCGTCGGCGTGACGATCAATGAAGTCGGCGACCAGGACACGTGGCAGCGCGCCGAGCTCGGCTGCGCGGTCGCATCGGGCGAATCGCAGGTCGCGGGCGAGCTGCTCGATGACGTCGTCCGCGTCACCGTCAGCGCTGCGATCGATGGCGGCGCCGAGGTGGCGGCGATCGCGCGCGATGTCTCGCAGTTCACCAAACCCAGCGAGCCGTTCGCGACGAAGCCAGAAGCCAGCGCGGACACCTGGGTGCCCGACGAGTGGCGTGAGGATCTGAAATGAAGCCGCCGAAGAACCCGCGTATTGCGAAGCCGAACCCGCGCAAGGAGCGCGTCGCAACTGCGATTCGCGAAGCGTTGACCGAAGCGATCACCGCCGAAGTGCGCGATCCGCGCGTGAAGGCACCCGACCTCCTTACCGTGTCGCGCGTCGAGATGAACGTCGACATGGCGGTCGCGAACGTCTATGTCTCGATCGTCGGCAAGGACAGCGTGATCGATGGCGCGCTCGCCGGTCTGCAGAAGGCCGCGGGCTTTCTGCGCGGACCGATCGGCCGCACCGTCGGGCTCCAGCACGCGCCCGAGCTCCGGTTCTTCCTCGATAAGTCGATCGACATGAAGGACAAGCTCGCCGAGATCCTCCGCGAGGACGAGATGAAGGCGAAGGCCGCGGGCCGCGTGCCCGGTGTTGCAGATCCGGTCGAACCCCCGAAAGAGGATTCGTGAGCGTCGCCGAAGCGCTCGAGCAGGCATGCGACAAGCTGCGCTCCGCGAAGCGCGTGCTCCTCACCAGCCACCGCCGCCCCGACGGTGACGGCACCGGCTCGATGGCCGGCCTCGCATCGCTGCTCCGCGCGCGCGGCACCGAAGCGGTGATCTACTCGGTCGATCCGATCGCGCGGCGCTATCGCTGGCTGCCACTCGTGTCGACGACCGTCCACACGATGCCGTTCGACGCGCGATTCGACTGCACGATCGTCGTCGATTGCGCGGACATCTCGCTGCTCGGCGACGCGCTGCCACCGCCCGAGGTGTGCGGCACGTTGATCACGCTCGATCACCACGCGAGCGGCAAGCCGTTCGGCGACATCGCGGTGTGGGATCCGGCGGCGGCTGCGGTCGGCGTGCTCGTCCATCGGATCGCGGTGCACGAGAGCTGGCCGATCACACCCGAGGCGGCGGTGCCGCTGTACGTCTCGCTGATCAGCGACACCGGCGGGTTTCGCCACGCGAACACGAACGCCGAGGCGCTCCACGTCGGCTCCGAATTGATCCGCGCCGGCGTCGTGCCGTCGACGATCGCCGCCTCGCTCGAGGAGCGGCCCAGCCCCGGCAAGCTCCGTCTGCTCGGCTCGGTCCTGTCGACGCTCGAGCTCCAGTGCGCGGGTCGCGCCGGTGTGCTGAGCGTCACGACCGAGATGGTCGAGGGCGCGCGCGCGTCGTGGGAAGACATCGAGGGCATGGTCAACTGGGCGCGCAACGTCGAAGGCGTTCAGGTCGGCGTCCTGCTCACGACCGCGAAGGGTGGCGGCGTCCGCGTGTCGATGCGGTCGCGCAGTGACCGGATCGATGTCGGCAGAGTTTGTATGACGCTCGGTGGTGGCGGCCATCCGGGTGCCGGCGGCTGTCACATGCAGGGCGATCTTGCGGCAACGAAGACAGCGGTCGTGAGCGCGCTCGACGCCGCGTTCAACCGTCGGTGATACGCTCGGCGCGATGCGGATCGTTCTCCTCGCTTTGCTTCTGATCGGCTGCGGCGATAACAAGCTGTTGTCGGACGGTTCGATCGACTCCCACGCGTTCCAGGACACCGACGTCGATGCGTCGGATCCGAACAACCCGAAGACGCTGTTCGACACCGGCCTGTGCGTCGATCGCGCATGCACGCAGATCAGCCCGAACGTCCACGCGTACACGCCGCAGTTCCCGCTGTGGGCTGACACCGCCTCGAAGCGGCGCTGGTACTACCTGCCGCCGGGTACCCAGATCGATACGTCCGACATGGACCACTGGCAGTTCCCGGTCGGGACGAAGTTCTGGAAGGAGTTCACGCGCGACAACGTCCGGATCGAGACCCGGCTCGTGATGCGGATCGCGGCCAATGGCGTGCCGGCCGATTGGTTCTACGTCCCGTTTCAGTGGAACGCGACGAACGACGACACGATGGCCGTGCCGATGGGCGTCCAGAACGCGAACGGAACGCCGCACGACATCCCGTCGCGGCTGTTCTGCAAGATGTGCCACGAGAGCCTCCAGCCGACCCGTATCCTCGGGTTCGGCGCGATCCAGCTCGACGCACCCGCGACGAACGTCGGAGAGACGACGCTCGCGTCGCTCGTCGCCGCGAACACGCTGACCGTCAACCCGCCGGCGCCGAGCTCGGGAACGACGTACTTCCCGATCGAGGGCAACGCGGCGCAGAAGGCCGCGATGGGCTACCTCCACGCGAACTGCAGCCACTGCCACAACCCGACCTCGGGCGTTCACGACATCGTGCCGATGGAGCTGCGCCTCCTCGTCGGCGAGGTCCACGATCACACGATGACCGCCGCGTATCGCACGGCGGTCGGCAAGCGCTCGACGATCTCGCTCGGCACGCCGATGCGCTGTCCCGACATGAACAACCAGCCGAACGCCGCGGAGTGCATCATCGCGCCGGGCTTTCCGGCCGACTCCAACATGTTCGTGCGGTTCACCGCCGATCCGACGTCGAACCTCCACATGCCCGCCGCCGGCAGCGAGATGACGGATCCGACCGGCCAGACGACGCTGTCGACGTGGATCACTACTCCGTAAACGGCGTCCTCGTCCTCGACAAGCCGCCGGGGATGAGCTCGGCCGCGGCCGTCGATCATGTCAAGCGCGCGCTCCGCGCGAAGCGGGCAGGGCACGGCGGCACGCTCGATCCGATCGCGACCGGCGTGCTCGCGATCTGCCTCGGCGAAGCGACGAAGGTCGCCCAGTACCTGCTCGCCGACGACAAGGCGTATCGCGCCGAGCTCGTGCTCGGCAAAGTCACCGACACGCTCGATCGCACCGGCATCGTCATCGAGGAGCGCGATCCGAGCGGCGTCACTCGCGCCCAGATCGAGGCGGCACTCGCGGGTCGGCGCGGCGAGCAGGACCAGGTGCCGCCGATGTTCTCCGCGATCAAGCAGGACGGCGTCCGGCTCTACAAGCAGGCTCGCCGCGGCGTCGAGGTCGAGCGCGCCCCGCGCAAGATCCGGATCGATCGACTCGAGCTCGTCGCGTTCGAGGGCACGCGGATCACGCTCGACATCGCGTGCTCGAAAGGCACGTACGTCCGCTCGCTGGTCGACGACCTCGGTCGCGACCTCGGCTGCGGCGCGTATCTCTCGGAGCTCCGGCGGATCCAGAGCGGCCTGTTCTCGATCGACCAGGCCCAGCAGCTGACCGCGCTCGACCCGGCGAAGCTGCTCTCGATCGAGTACGTGCTCCGGCTCCCGGCCGTGACCGTGACGACCGACCTCGTTCCGTACGTCCGGTCCGGCCTCCAGCTCCGCCTCGACCAGCTCCCACCAATCCCAGAAACCGCGCAATTCCAACTAATTGACGAGGCTGCGAAGGTTGTCGCGATCGTCCACGCCGAGGCTGGAAAGATCATCTACGACCGGGTCTTTCCCGTCTTGACGTAAGGCCGCGAAACCCGCAGAGTGCGCGCGACCACGGAGCACGTCCACATCGGGCGCGACCGTTGGCGACTGAGGTTTCAGATGCCCGTTTCGACCGTACGCAAGCAAGTGACGATCGCGAAGTTCGCGCAGCACGAGGGTGACACCGGTTCGCCCGAGGTTCAGGTGGCGCTGCTCTCGGAGCGCGTCTCGCACCTCACCGAGCACCTCAAGAACAACCACAAGGATCACCACAGCCGTCGTGGTCTCCTCAAGATGGTCGGTCAGCGCCGCGCGCTCCTCGACTACCTGAAGCGCCAGGATCTCGAGCGCTACAAGAAGCTGATCGAGACCCTCGGTCTCCGTCGCTAATCACTCCGCGGGCGGCGTGTTCTTCGCCGCCTCGCGCAGCGCATCTTTCAGCGCCGTCATCAGCGTGTCTTTCGCCGGTGGTCCGGCGACGCGGGGGACGTCTGCGATCGACACGTCGGGAATCTCCGTCGTGCCATCGCTGACGACGCGATCCGCGCCGACAAAGCCGATCCGCACGTCCGCCGTCGGGGCTCCAACGTAGCCGACGACGCGGATATCGAGGCCCTGGAGCTTCGCCCCGGTGCGCACGCATCGGATCTGCCAGCCCGTATCCTCGCGCTCCTCGTCGAGGCTCCCGACCTCGGTGAGCGCCTCCAGCCAACCTGCTGGATCCTTGGCGATGATCGCCAGCTTCACGTCCAAGCAACCGGGTGTGTCGGTCTTCATCCGGACCGAAACGGTACCACTTGGCATCCCCGGACGGACGTGCGATACCTCGCGCCAGAAACAAGCAACGTAGCGTCGCAGGATACCTGAGAGATCGCGCAGGTTTGATCGTTCCGTCGAGAGTCACGAGCCCCGGCAGTTTGCTCGTGAAGTTGGACAGAGGGTTCAGGCAGGCCGGTCGTCAACGGACCGGCGACGTGACTTCTCAGAAGGACACGTGAATGCCTTACGTACGTGAGTCCGCCATCGTCGGCGGCAAAGAAATTATCGTCGAGACCGGCAAGTGGGCGAAGCAAGCCGGCGGCTCGGTCGTCATTCGCTGCGGCGACAGCATGGTGCTCGTGACCGCGGCCGGATCCACGATCCCGCGCGACATCGACTTCATGCCGCTGACCTGCGAGTACCAGGAGAAGTTCTACTCGTCGGGCAAGATCCCCGGCAGCTTCTTCCGCCGCGAAGGCCGCTCGACGAACGCAGAGATCCTCGTCGCGCGCCTGATGGATCGCCCGGTCCGCCCGCTGTTCCCGAAGGGCTGGTTCATCGACACGCAGATCATCGCGAACGTGATCTCGTTCGACAAGCACAACGCGACCGACGTCCTCGCGATGACGGGCGCGTCGGCTGCACTTCACATCTCGGACCTCGTGTGGGACGGCCCGCTCGCCGGCGTGCGCGTCGGCCGCGTCGACGGTCAGTTCATCGCGAACCCGACGTTCGCCGAGCGCGAGAAGTCGGAGATGGACATCATCGTCGCCGCGTCGAAGGACGCGATCATGATGGTCGAAGGCGAGATGCACGAGCTCCAGGAGGACGTCATCATCGACGCGCTCCTGTTCGGGCACGCCGCCGTCCAGCCGCTGATCGAGCTCCAGGAGCGTCTCCGCGCCGCGAACGGCAAGGAGAAGCGCCCGTTCACGAAGCCGGCTTCGAACGACGAGCTGGTCGCGCGGATCAAGGAGCTCGCGTGGGAGAAGCTCGGCACCGCGCTCCAGATCAAGGACAAGAAGAAGCGCTACAGCGAAGTCGCGACCGTGAAGGCCGACGCGCTCGCCACGATCCAAGGCGAGGGCAAGCTCGACGCCGCGAAGGTCGCCGACAACAAGGCGTACGAGGCCGCGTTCGGCAAGCTCCACAAGAAGTGGGCGCGCGGTCACACGCTCGAGACGCGCAAGCGGATCGACGGCCGTAACCCCGACGAGATTCGCCAGATCACGATCGAGACCGGCGTGCTGCCGCGCGCGCACGGCTCGGCGCTGTTCACCCGTGGCGAGACCCAGGCGCTCGTCGCCGTGACGCTCGGCACCAAGTACGACGAGAAGAAGCTCGACACGCTCCTCGGTGACCAGAAGCGCACGTTCTACATGGACTACAACTTCCCGCCGTTCTCGACGGGTGAAGTCAAGCCGCTGCGCGGCCAGTCGCGCCGCGAAGTCGGCCACGGCTTCCTCGCCGAGCGCTCGGTCGAGTCGGTCGTCCCCGAGTACGAGGACTTCCCGTACACGATCCGCGTCGTCTCGGACATCCTCGAGTCGAACGGTTCGTCGTCGATGGCCTCGGTGTGCGGCGGTTCGCTCGCACTGATGGACGCCGGCGTGCCGACGAAGAACCCGGTCGCGGGCATCGCGATGGGTCTGATGAAGGAAGGCAATGACTACGTCATCCTGTCCGACATCCTCGGCGACGAAGATCACCTCGGCGACATGGACTTCAAGGTGACGGGTACGCGCCGCGGCGTGTGCGCGCTCCAGATGGACATCAAGGTCGATGGCCTGACGCGCGAGATCCTCGAGCAGGCGCTCGAGCAGGCGAAGCGCGGCCGGATCCACATCCTCGACAAGATGGACGCCGCGATCTCGGCGCCGCGCGACGAGGTTTCGGTCTACGCCCCGCGGATCGTCACGGTCCAGGTCAAGCCCGACAAGGTTCGCGACATCATCGGCCCCGGCGGCAAGACGATCCGCGCGATCCAGGAGCAGACCGGCGCGCAGATCGACATCAACGACTCGGGCATCGTCTCGATCGCGTCGTCGGATGCGAAGGCGATCGAGCAGGCGCAGGCGCTGATCTCGGGCCTCACGATGGAGCCCGAGGTCGGGCTCTACTACAACGGCATCGTCAAGAAGATCGTCGAGATCGGTGCGTTCGTGGAGATCCTGCCGGGCACGGACGGCCTCCTGCACATCAGCGAGGTCTCGAAGGATCGGATTCGCGCCGTCGAGGACGTCCTCTCCGAGGGCGACGAAGTCGTCGTGAAGTGCATCAAGGTCGATCGCGACGGCAAGATCCGCCTGTCGCGCCGGGAAGCGCTCGACGCGAACCCGGGCCCGGAAGAGATTCACAACTTCGTGATCTGAGCGGGACGGCCGAGGAATACCCTCGGCCGGTGTCGCGTTCGATCCGCATGCGGATGATCTCCCTCGCGCTGCTCCTGGCAGCGTGCGGTGATCATTCGGATGACCTGTGCGCGCGAGCCGTGAATCACGTGTTCGCGATGACGGTCGCCGGACCGATCGGCTCTGCGCCGAAAGGCGACGAGCAGAAGGTCATCGACCAGATCCAGTCCGCGACGCGCGCGCAGTGTCGGGTCGAAGGCCTGTCGCAGGCGCAGGCCGATTGCATCCTCGCGGCGAAGCCACCGGACTGGGACGACCACCTCCGGACCTGCCCTGCGTTCGCGGCGAAGCCGCTGACCTGGATCGCGCTGCGGCCACCGCGCGATCAGCGCCGCGCGATGCGCGATCGCAAGCCGGTGCCCGATGGCCCGCGCGAGTCGAAGCGCCACTTCGTGCAGCTCGTCGCGGTGCCCGAAGGCATGTGCGGCCTCGGCGATACCGGCGAGGTCACGTGCTGGGGCGAGCCGCGCCGTGCGAAGTTTCCCACCGGGCCGTTCGTCCAGATCGCCGCGACCGAGGACATGGCGTGCGGCCGCAACGCCGACGGCATCGTCCGCTGCAGCCTCGGCGAGTTCGGCCAGGCCGATCGGACGCCGACCACGCCGTTCTCCGACTTCGCGATCGACGAGATGCGCGGCTGCGGCATCAAGCGCAGCGACAAACAGATCGAGTGCTGGACCAGCTACGACGAGGAGCCGCTCGCGACGCCGCTCGCCCAGTACAAGACGATCGCGGTCAGCCACACCGGCGCCTGCGGTCGGACGGTCGACGGCAAGGCGCTCTGCTTCGGCGAGTACCCTCCGGAGCTGCCACCCGACGATGCCCTGGCTGCGTCGGGGACCAAGAGTGGCACTTGCACGATCGACAAGGCGCATCACCTGTCCTGCACGACCGCGTGGCGGATGGGCGATCCGCCGAACGGGGAGTACGAGACCGTGGCGGTCGGCGGCGGGTTCGCGTGCGCGGTGCGTGTAGGTGGCGGCACCGTGTGTTGGGGTGAGAACGACGACGGCGAGTGCAACGTCCCGCAGTAGCCGTCGGTGATAAGATGGCCGGCGATGGTTCCGCGCGTGCTCGTCAAAAAGCTCCGGCCGGATGCAGTCGTGCCGAAGTATCAGTCCGCCGGCGCGGCGGGGCTCGATCTGTGCGCGGCGCTCGACGAGCCGATCACGATCCAGCCGCACGCGCGCGCCGCGATCAGCACGGGCCTCGCGATCGCGATTCCGGAAGGGTTCGAAGGTCAGGTGCGACCGCGCTCGGGGCTCGCGATGAAACACGGCATCACGTGCACGAACGCGCCCGGCACGATCGACTACGACTACCGCGGCCCGGTCACGGTCCTCTTGATCAACCACGGCAGCGAGCCGTTCACGATCGAGCCCGGGCATCGCATCGCCCA